>Ga0182014_10000491_pt1 | contig 52234 bp, 42 predicted proteins | sample 612S2DmetaG_FD_120489 | JGI IMG/M metagenome (GOLD analysis project Ga0182014, IMG submission 120489) | Permafrost microbial communities from Stordalen Mire, Sweden - 612S2D metaG | ecosystem: Environmental > Terrestrial > Soil > Wetlands > Permafrost | place: Sweden: Stordalen | collected... | reverse complement strand
GGCCAAAACCCACATCGGAGGGATAGACCCGTCATGCCTTGAAAATCCTACCCATCCCTAACCAAAATGCTTGACTTGAAAGAGAGAATCTTACGACAGAAAAAAGTCGCAAGGATGGGGCACGCGGATTACCGCGAAGTTATCTGCCGATTACTTCCAACCCATAGATGCGACTTATCTGCGGGCACTAACTCAATGCCCGGAGACAGGTGAGTCGCTTTGGGCCGCGAGTTATGCGCAGGCGCCATTTGGCCCTTGGTTAACTCTGCGCGGCGATGGCCAACGACATTCGGCTTCCGGCCGCAAGCTTGACGTCATCATTACCCGAAGATACAAATTCACCTGAATTCACACCCGCGATTTTGCTGTGCAGGTCCACGCCCAGGATAGTTCCCTCCTGATCGGTCTGGAGGCTTCCGGGGTTCCAGGAAGGCAGGCTCTGGTCGTCTCCTGCGTAGCCGCCTTCGGTGGGTGGTCCGGCGATTCCGGTAATGGTTGCCTGAATCGGAATGACCTTGCCGTCTTTGAGTTTTGCCTGGGTAAAGCGCAGGGCCAGATGCGAGGCGCCGGCGGACTGCATTTCGCCCGCAGCTACTGTGCCGATCAGCACCGTGCCGCGAGGCAACTCGGTTCCATTTTTCAGGTGCACGGTTCCATCGAGCGTAGCTTCAAACTGCGAGCCGGGCTGTGCTTTCCTGGCGTCGAGAGCCTTGACCAGGTGGATTTTCGCGGAGACCATCAGCGCAGCCTGCTGCTGCGCAATGGCCGAATCGACGGTGGAAGTGGTGGAGGTGTTCACCGCGGCCTGCCCAGTCATACTCTGAGCCCGCGCAGGCTGTGGAGTGAAAGAGGCAAAACATGCGAGAGCAATCGCAAGGGATACTGTGGATTCAATTTTCATGTCAACCGGGCTCCTTTAATTCGGGGGTTTACTTGCGCCTCCGCGACCTCTTCTTTCCAGAGGCCAAACATAAGACGGTTGCGCCATCGGTTTGTTTCACTTCCAGCGCAAAGATACTGCCAATGGTCCACTACGGAAGTTGAATGATGGAAGTTCCATCGAATATTGAATAGGCGATTCATCCGATTGCGTGAATGCAAACCTCGGCAAGGTGGGCATTTATCCGGAAAGGAATAGGAATCGGGCAGGCGCAGGAGTTAGCGGCCCTCCAATGAAGGATTCCTGGATGATTCATTTGGTTACCAGGGGGATTACAGAAACTTACCTGGTTTAAGTCTGTTTCACTTTTACATAAAATTCATATTCGGCATCACCGATTGGCGCGCTTCCGGTCGCATAACTCCTCAAGTGAGTCGCAGGCGGTCTTCACGCCATCTTCCCGCGACAAATCGCGGGCGGCGGATTGGGCTTTCTGCTCATACTCGGGTTCGGCGAGCATGGTTCTGAGGCGGCGCGCCACGCGCCACGGCTTGTAGCTGGAGCGTTCGAGGGCTTGCGCCACGCCCAGGCGCCGCATGCGCCGCGCGTTGTCGGGCTGGTCGTGGGAGTAGGGCATGATGAGCATGGGCTTGCCGGCGCGGAGGCATTGGGCGGTGGTCCCCACGCCACCCTGGTGCACTACCAGCCGGGCGCGCGGAAACAGCGCCGAATAGGGCGCGTACTCCGCAACGCAGATTGAAGCAGGCAACTGCTGTTGCGGGCGGTTGCGCGGGTCAGTGCCGATGAGCAGCACGGCGCGCGCGTCCATGCGCATGGCGGCCTGCGCGGAGAGCTCGTAGAACTGTCCGGCGGCGAGCACCGCGGCCGAACCCAAGGTAAACACCAGCGGCTGCTCGCCCGCGGCGAGGAACTGCTCAAGCTGCGGCGGCAACGATGCATTGCCGGCGTCAGAGTCGTAAAAGCAGAAGCCGGTGATGCGCACGTTAGGCGGCCAGTCTTTCTGTTCTACTCCGAGCACGCGCGAGAAGAGGGCGAGCACCAGATCGGGCGAGTTCTTGGCGTCGAAGATCGGATTCCTGCCTGGAGGGAGCCCCAGTTCGCGGCGCAGCTCGTAGATGGGCTCCGGCCATTTGCGAGTGACGAAGCGGGCCAGGCGCTTGATGCCGCGGCCCATTCCCGGAATTACTCTGTCAGCGCGGGCGAACTTGGGATACGGAGGCAGCACGGGCGGATCGAAGGCCGAGAAAAACGAGAACGGCGCCAGCACATAACTCGCCCAGGGAATACCGGTGACTTCAGCGACCAGAGGACCGGCGTAATTCAATTCGCCGAGCAGCATGAGGTCCGCGCGCTCGGGTTTGGTGGCCGCGTCGAGCAGGTCGGCGTAAGTTTCGCGCAGCACCGGAAACAGAAACTTGCGCAGGCCGGTCTCGGTGCCTTTTTTCACGTCGTAGATCATTTCGACGAGGAGGGTGTTGGTGGGATCGATGTCCGGACGGAGGGGATGGAACTGGAGCCCCAGCGGAACGATCTTCGGCGCGTAGACGGCGGGCAGGGCCATGACGGGCACGTGGCCGCGGCGTTTGAGCTCAAGGGCGATGGCGATCAAGGGGTTGATGTCGCCGAAGGTGCCTATGTTGGAGAGGACGATGCGCAAGTTCTGGCCCTCGATGGAAGAGATAGCTCGCAGTTATGAGGGTAATGCATGGGGGCGGTAATGAGCCTGTGCTACATGGGACTGAGCGGGAAGGCGGGAGAATTTTCGTACCGCTTCAGGTTGACTTAATATGGTTGTGGCACACTGCTTGCGAGGCGAGTGTTCTTTTTCGCCGCAATCTACGGAGAAGCTTCTATGCAAATCCAGCGCAGTTTTCTTCTTCTGGCCCGGACCTTCATCGCCGCGGCCCTGCTCGGCGGCATTTTTGCCGCACCTTCCCTGCTGGCCGCGCAACAGCCCTATCACGTCATCGACCGCTGGAAGATTGGCGGCGAGGGGGGGTGGGATTACATGACGACCGATCCCGGCGCGCATCGCCTGTACCTGGCGCACGGGCCGCGGGTGGACGTGGTGGACACCACGACCGGCAAGCTGTTGGGCTCGATTACCGGCCTTTACGGGACGCACGGGATTGCGCTGGACACGGCCGGAAAGTTTGGCTACATATCGGATGGCGGGGGCAACGCGGTGATTGTTTTCGATCGCGCGACGCTGACGACGGTGGCGTCGATTGGGGCCGGAACCAATCCCGACGGCATCGTGTTTGAGCCAGCCACGCAAACGGTGTGGGCCTTCAACGGGCGCAGCCACGACGTGACGGTGATCGACGCGGCGACGCGCAAGGTTGCGGCCACAATCCCGCTTCCGGGCAAGCCGGAGTTTCCCGCCGTCGACGGCGAGGGCACGGTCTTCGACAACATCGAGGACAAGAGCGAGATTGTCCGCCTGGATGCGCGCACGAAGACGATCACGGCGACCTGGCCGGCGGGCTGCGATTCGCCGTCGGGGCTGGCGTTCGACGTGGCCGGTCATCGGCTTTTCCCGGTGTGCGACGGCAACAAGATGGCGGTGATCGACTCGCGGGACGGCAAGCTGCTGGGCAATCCCGCAGTCGGCGACGGTCCGGACGCGGCGCGCTGGAGCGACAAATACAAGCTGGCCTTTGCTTCGAGCGGCGACGGCATTCTGTCGGTGGTGGACGCGGGCGCGCCCGGCTATCCGACGATCGAGAGCCTGCCCACGCAGCGCGGCGCACGCACCATGACCTACGATGCTGCGACCGATCGCGCGTACGTGGTTACGGCGGAGTTCGGCCCGCGGCCGGTAGCCACAGCGGAGAATCCACGCCCGCGGCCTGCCGTGGTGCCGGGAAGCTTCACCGTAATCGTGATTGGACGGTAAGCGGCGGCGCAGAAAGGGCGGGGGCGTAATTATCGTGGATTATCCTCGCAGGCCCGATTTCGAGTAGGCCCTTATCCAAGCTTGACCCAGTTCTTATGAAAGTCATTTTGGTCATCGTTGCAGTCGTTTTGATCGCCGGCTCCATCTTTGCCGACTACAAATGGCGGCAGTGGATGGCCGCGCGGCGCCGCGAAAGGCAATAGCGCATCCGGGCCATTACAATCGGCTGAGGGAGTCGTCCAATCGCTATGCCTGAAACTTCTTTGCCCGTCCGTTGCGGACGGAATGCTCTAAACCGCGCCGGCATTTTCCTGGGCCTTGCCGCGTTTTTGCTGTCTGCACCGAATATTCACGCGCAATTTGCCCCTCCGCCTCTCACCCATTTCCACGACGCTTCGCCACTGCATCCGCCGGCCGGGGCGCGCGTGGCAATTGTGGAGTTTGCCGACCTTGAGTGCCCGGCCTGCGCGGCGGCCAACCCGCTGCTCAAGGCTACCGCGGCGAAATACGGCATTCCATGGATCCGCCACGACATTTTGATTCCCAGTCACGTCTGGAGCAAGACAGCGGCTGTGAACGCCCGCTGGTTCGACGTGAAGAGCAAGGCGTTGGGGGACGAGTACCGCGATTACATTTTCGCCAACCCGCGGTCGATTGAAACGACGGGCGAGCTGACCCAGTTCACCGCGAGTTTCGCGCAAAGTCACCGCATCTCGATTCCCTTCTCCGTGGATCCGCAAGGCAGGCTGATGGCCGCGGCGCAAAGCGACAACGAATTGGGCAAGCGCATCGGCATCACGCGAACTCCCACCATCTTCATCGTTACTTCGAACAGCAAGGTTCCTTACCTCGAAGTGCTCGACCCGCAAACGCAGCTTTATTCGACCATCGACACGGCCCTTGCGGATACCCGCCCCGTTGCTCCCGCGAAGACCGCGCACAAGTAGCAGGCGATCCGGAACCGTGCCATTACAATGGTTTCAGGGAGTCGTCCAACCACTATGTCCTGCACCTTTTCCCCGTTTCGCCGGAATCGCCGCAACGCGACCGGCCTTTGCCTTTTGAGCGCCGCGCTGCTGCTGGCCGCGGCCAGCGCCCACGCGCAGTTTGGCCCTCCGCCCACCACACCGGTCCACGACGCAGCCGCGCTCAAACCGCCCCCCGGGGCGCGAGTGGCGATCGTGGAATTTGAAGACATGGAATGCCCCGACTGCGGCAACGCCAACCCGGTGCTGAAAGACGCCGCGGCCAAGTACGGCATCCCATGGTTGCGACACGATTTTCCGCTGCCCTTTCACAACTGGAGCTTCAACGCGGCCGTGAACGCGCGCTGGTTTGACACCAGGAGCAAGACGCTGGGCAACGATTACCGCGACTACATCTTTGCCAACCAGCGTTCGATTGAGACGCCGGGCGAGCTGACCCAGTTCACCGCGAGTTTTGCGCAAAGTCACGGCATCCAGCTGCCCTTTGCCATCGATCCCATGGGCTCGCTGGCGGCGCTGGTGAAGGCCGACTACGCGCTGGGCCAGAAGATCGGCATAGAGCACACGCCGACGATCTGGGTAGTGACCAACCTGGCCAGCTCCAGCGCGCCGTTTGTGGAAGTGGTGGACCGCAGCAAGCTCTACCAGATCATTGACGCGGCGCTGGCGGCAACCACACCGGTAAAGGCTCCGGCGAAGAAGGCTCACTAGGCTGCGCAGAGGGCTGAAAGCAGAAACGGCGCGTCCCGCGGGATGCGCCGTTTTCAGTTTGCCGCAAACAAGGCCGCAGGCTCAGTCGCCGGTTTGAATCTTGACCAGTTCTTGGCCGCCGGGGGCTACCATGCGCGTTTGCGGGGCGCGCCAGTGGTCAATGTAGCTGATCCTGTGGACGCAGCCTACGGTGCAGTTGGGCGCGCAGCTCTTGGCGGTGAGGAATTCCTTCTTCACGTCGGCGGTGGTGTATTCAGCGATGGGCACGCCGGGGTAGCCGCGCTGCTGCGAGCAGTAATGCACCAGACCGTCTTCGCAGATGTAGAGGTAGCGCGAGCCAGCGCGGCAACGCCAGTCGTTGGGCCGACCCTTCACAATGGCTTCCTGAAATTTGTCGAAGCGCGAGTAGTTGGTCTTCTTCCTGTGGGTCATTTCGAAGTAGACTTTGGCCTCTTCGGGGAGTAGCGGCTTGAGCTGGCCGTCGCCGTCGTGGATGATGCCGATGGTGGATTCAAAGCCCAGCTCGAGCGCGCGCTTGCCGATGACCAGCGCGTCGTTGGGATTCCTGAATCCTCCGCCGACCACGGAGTTGATATTGACATGGAATTCGGCGAATTCGGCGAGCATCTGGAGCTTCTTGTCGAGAACCTTGAGGCTTTTCTTCGAGACTTCGTCGGGCTCCAGGTTGTCGATGGAGATCTGCATGTGGTCGAGGCCGGCGCGGTTGAGGCGCTCTATGCGTTCCTGGTTGAGCAGGTAGCCGTTGGTGATCATGCCGGCAATGGCTCCGGTGCGGCGCATGCGTCGGATGATGTCGTCGAGCTGGGGGTGGGTGAGGGGCTCGCCGCCGGAGATGCCGATCATGGCGGTGCCGAGTCGGCCGAGGTGGTCGATGCGGCGGTTCATCTCGTCGAGCGGAACCGGCTCTGAGACTTTGTCGTACTCGTTGCAGTAGGAGCAGGACAAGTTGCAGAAACGCATAGGGATAATCTGCGCCAGGACGGGGTGGCCGGTGGAGGCCAGGGCGTGGGCGACCATGGCCAGTTCGCGCACTTTGCGAGTGGCCGCGATGCGCCGGCCGCGCGGCGTCGATCTCCGGGGAGTTGCCATCTTTACTATTGAAACATAGAAGGACACGGAACCAGGGGAGTTTCATTCAGCCTGCATCCGTCCCAAGTCTCAGAAGCGAGATTCTCCGACGAGCTCTGGGCACCCGCCGGCTTCCTCCACTGCTATACTGCGCAACAACCTGCGCACGGAGGTAGCTTTATGTGGGATGGCGTGCATGCGCTTCTGACACAACATCCGAAGGCTCTCGGAGTTCTGGGCGACAGCCTGACTTTCCTGGGGTCCCTGCTGCTGGCTTTGGAGGCGCTCCTGAAGCAGACGGAGCGCATTTCAATTGACCGCAAGAGAACCATCGTGAGTCACTTCAAGCACGCCGTAGACGTGCGGGGCAACCCCATCGATCCGCAGGCGGTGGAGCAGAAATGGTTAAAACTATGGGCCTTTGCGTCCAAGGCAGGGACCATCGCACTGGCCCTGGGGTTCGCGTGCCTGCTGGTGCGCCGCATTTTTGTGGAATGAGCTATAATCGGATTGTCGGAAATTCCGACGGGCTAACCCATGACAGACTCGAATGTGGCTGAATACACGCTGAGAATCGCGGGCAAACGCCAGGTCACGCTGCCGGAAGATGTGCTGACCGCGCTCGACCTGAAGCAGGGCGATGAATTTCGGATCGTGGTCCGCAACCCTTCCGATATTCGACTGGTCCCCTACGCGCGTATCCGCAGGGACCTCATCACGCCTGAAATCGAGGAGATTCTCAAGAAGCGCAGGGCGGAAATTGAAAACGGCGCGGAGATGATCTCGCAGGAAGAACTCCTGAAGAGGGCCGCGGTGAAGAATGCGCAGCGGCGGATTCGGTCTCAAGCGAAGCCGGCTGCGAGGGCAGTTCTTCAAGAGGCAGAGAGTGTGGCTTCGAGATAAGCCCGGCGTGGGGTCCGTTTGATGGCGAAAGAGTACGCGGAAATCTGCTGGCCCGAAAAACCACAAGCCGAATTCTATGACCTGACTAAGAAGAGCCAGGACCGGTTGTCGGCATTCCTTGAGAAGCAGCGCGTGGCGCTGGAACGCTCTGGAGGCGGCAATCAAGAGGGCTTTGCCTGGGAGTGGGAACCTGGCTTTGCCGTCTATTGGGACATCAAGCTCAAGCCGCAGTTCCGCGAAACCGGCGGCAGGCCCGCGCTCTCAACATCGCGCGCAACGCAGGGCAGACATTATCGAATTGAGGTTCTTGAGATCAGAAAACTTTCCTAACCGCTGGCACGTGGCTCACATCTCAAACCCCGAAAATCAGGGCGCCCTGGTTCTCTCTTCCTGGTAAAACATGTGTGGATGCAGGTCAGGCGACGTCGCACTGCTTACGTTGATGATCTCCGCGACGTCGAACTGGACAGCATTTCAAACGGCAAAACTCCCCTAATTTCATTTCTGAGAGGTCAGTTCCCATGAAAAGACTGGTTTTGCTGTTGCTGCTGGCTGTGCCGCTGGCGGCTTTTGCTCAGAACACAAAACGACCGACTACGCTGCGCGGCGTGCTGCTGGAGGAGCTGCGCACCACGCACACCCCGGGAGGACTGGTTTGTGCCGGCGAGCGTGGCCGTTGACGGCCTGACGGTGGATCAGGCCAAATGGAGCTCCGGAAACGGGAACCACTCCGTGGGCCAACTGGCTTATCACCTGTGGTACTGGAACGCGCGGGAGCTGGCCGACTTCAAAGGCGAGAAGCTGCCCCCGTTCGACGGGAATAACAACGAGACCATTGACAATTTCAACGCCGCGCAGTGGGCGGACTTACAGAAAAAGCTGAACCAGGTGCTTACGGACTGGGAGACGGCGGTGGAGAATGCCGACGACCAGAAGCTGGCGGCGAACGCATCGCTGATTGCGCATGTGGCGACGCACAACGCGTACCACATCGGGCAGATTCTCTACGTGCGCAAGCTTGAGGGCGCGTGGGATCCGAGCAAGGGCGTGAAGTAGGGGGGCAGGCTCGAAGGCCTTACAAAGCGCGGGCGGCGGCTACGGCTGAGGCCCAGGCCCACTGGAAGTTGAATCCGCCGAGATGGCCGGTGACGTCTACGGCTTCTCCAATGAAGAAGAGGCCAGGGACAGCGCGGGACTCCATGGTTCGCGCGTGGAGGCTTGCAGTGTCAATGCCGCCGGCGGTGACTTCGGCCTTGTCGAAGCCTTCGGTTCCGACGGGATGAAACGGGAAGCGGCGGAGGACGCGCTCGCAGGCTTCGAGGGCGGGATTTCCCCAGCCGGAGGGTGCGCCGGCCTGGGCCAGAAACGCGGCCAGTCGCTGGGGGAGCACGGCATGGAGCGCCTGCTTGAGGGCAGCTTCGTCGCGCCGTGCGCCGGGCTGGCGGAGGGTGGCCAGAAGGCTGTCGCCGGCGGGCAGGCCAGGGGCGAAGTCGACCAGAAGGGGCTCTCCGGGACGCCAATAGGAGGAGGCCTGGAGGATGGCCGGGCCGCTGAGGCCGCGGTGGGTGATGAGCAGCTTTTCCCTAAAGCGAGTGGCGGCGCGGGGTTTGCCTCTGGTGGCAGCGTCCGCAGGGCCGGCCCAGGCCTCGACCTCGGCCGCGACGCCGGCGAGCTGGGTCCAGCGCGCCTCGTCGCCGCCGAGGAGAAGCGGAACCAGGGCCGGTCGCGGCGGGATGACGGCCAATCCAAACTGGCGTGCGAGATCGTAGGCCAGGGACGTAGCGCCGAGTTTGGGAATGGAAAGGCCGCCGGCAGCGACCACCAGCGCATTGGCCTGAAGATCGCCCTGCGAAGATGCGACGCGGAATTCGCCGGAGGCGGCGCGTTCGACGGCGATGTTGCGCGCATTCAGGATGAGTTCCACGCGGCCGGATTCACACTCGGCGAGCAGCATGTCGAGAATGGCGCGGGAGGAGTGGTCGCAAAAGAGCTGGCCGAGGGTTTTTTCGTGCCAGGGGATGCGGTAGCGATCGACGAGCTCAATGAAATGGCGCGGCTGGTAGAGGGCGAGCGCGGATTTGGCGAAGTGGAGATTATTCGAGAGAAAGTTCGCTGGGGTGCAGCGGAGGTTGGTGAAGTTGCATCGACCGCCGCCGGAGATGAGGATTTTGCGTCCGGGCTGGCCATTGTGCTCGAGCAGCGCGACGCGGCGGCCGCGCCGGCCGGCGACTGAGGAGCACATGAGCCCGGCTGCTCCTGCGCCCAACACGATTACATCGAACTGGCGAGGGGCGGGCATGGGTGTTTTCAGGATAGCGGGATGGGGCTGAGCACGGGTGATTGAGACTTGTGCTGTCCCACCCTGGCGACAAAAACGAAGACTTCGTGCCCAGAGGGCGCCCAGATGGGGCAGCCGGCATTGTGCTGAACAATCCGGCCGGAAAGCGCTTGAGCCTCGCGCGCACTTAGAGGCGGCAGATGAGGAGTTCGCGCTCGTAGATCATTTCCGAAGGCAGGTGGTCGTGGAGGTCGATGAAGAGCTCTTCGTGGGCGATGACTTCGGCACGCCATTGCACGCGATCGACGGCCTGGAGGCGATCAAACTGTTCGCGAGAGAAATCGAGGCCGTTCCAGTCGATGTCCTTGTAGTAGGGCGTCCAGCCGATGGGAGTTTCCTTGCCCTGGGCGCGGCCGCGAACGCGATCCACGATCCACTTGAGGATGCGGATGTTTTCGCCGAAGCCGGGCCAGAGGAAGTTACCTTCATCGTCTTTGCGGAACCAGTTGACGTGGAAGACGCGGGGCGTGGAGTTGAGGCGGCGCTGCATTTTGATCCAGTGACGAAAATAATCTCCCATGTGGTAGCCGCAGAAGGGGAGCATGGCCATGGGATCGCGGCGCAGCTTGCCGATGGTGCCGGTGGCGGCAGCGGTCATCTCAGAAGCCATGGTGGCGCCCATGTAGACTCCGGCGCTCCAGTTGAAGGCCTGGTAGACGAGGGGCATGGTGGTGGAGCGGCGGCCGCCGAAGACGATGGCGCTCAAGGGGACGCCTTCAGGATCCTGCCAGGCGGGATCGATACTTGGACATTGCGAAGCGGGGGCAGTGAAGCGGCCGTTGGGATGCGCGGCCTTGGCGCCGGTGCGGCGGCCGAGCTCAGGGGTCCAGAGGTTGCCTTGCCAGTCGAGGCACTCGGCGGGAGGAGCGTCGGTCATGCCTTCCCACCACACGCCGCCTTCGGGAGTGAGCGCAACATTAGTAAAGATGGTATTGCTCGCCAACGCTGCCATGGCGTTGGGATTGGTTTTGACGCTGGTGCCGGGCGCGACGCCGAAAAATCCGAATTCAGGATTGATGGCGCGGAGCTGGCCGGATGCATCGGGCCGAATCCAGGCAATATCGTCGCCAACGGTCCAGACTTTCCAGCCCTCAAACCCCCGGGGCGGAATCATCATGGCGAAGTTGGTTTTGCCACAGGCTGAAGGAAACGCAGCGGCCACGTAGGTTTTTTCGCCAGCGGGGTTTTCGAGGCCGACGATGAGCATGTGCTCGGCCATCCAGCCCTCGTCGCGAGCCATGTTGGAAGCGATGCGCAGAGCAAAGCATTTTTTGCCGAGCAGCGCGTTGCCGCCGTAGCCGGAGCCATAGGACCAGATTTCGCGCGATTCAGGAAAGTGGACGATGTACTTGGTGTCGTTGCAGGGCCACGGCACGTCATTCTGGCCCGGCTCAAGCGGCATGCCCACCGAGTGCATGCAGGGAACCACGCGCTTGACGTCCTTGTCGATTTCCGCGAAGACGGGGCGGCCGATGCGGGCCATGATGCGCATGTTGACCACGACATAAGGGGAATCAGTGAGCTGCACGCCTATCTGCGAGGCGGGGGAGTTGAGCGGCCCCATGCAAAAGGCAAGCACGTACATGATGCGTCCGCGCATGGATCCCTGAAAGAGATCCTTGAGCTTGCGGCGCATCTGGAAGGGGTCTTCCCAGTTGTTGGTGGGGCCGGTGCTATCGCGGGAGAGCGAGCAGATGAAGGTCCGCTCTTCAACGCGGGCGACGTCGCGGACGTCAGAGCGGGCATAGAAGCAGCCAGGCCAGAGATCCCGATTCAAGCGGACGAAGGTGCCTCGATCTACGAGCAGCGCGCAGAGGCGATCGTATTCCTGCTGGGAGCCGTCGACCCAATGAATGGAATCGGGGCGGGTGAGGTCGGCCATTTTTTCGACCCAGCGCAGAAGGTGCTTATTGGTGCTGAGGACAGAACCGGATTGAGCCTTGGTTGCCATCGTTTCTCCTGCGTACGCGCTTATAGGAGATTCTTACACGAGGCGCGTGACGGAATCCAGATTCGGTGAGGATGTTGCTTTTGTGCGTGGCTGGGGTGCGGCGCCCAGCATCCGAGGGCCGGGCTGCAGAGCCGGTGGCCAGGGACCTAGTCTACGTGCCCGGGGAGGTGTTGCAGATCGATTCCCAATTGCTGGCATTTCTTGTAGAGATGGCTGCGTTCGAGGCCCAGGGCCCTGGCGGTTTGGGTGATGTGACGGCCGTGGCGTTCGAGCTCCGCGAGCACGATGGCGCGCTCATAGGCGAGCACGCGCTGGGCGAGGCTCTCGTGCTCCGCGCTTCCACTTGCTGGACTGGGATTGGCGGAAGGACGAACGGCCGGCAGCGCCAGGCGCACGACTTCGGCGGTGACTTCGCTGTCGGCGAGGAGTAAAAGGCGCTCGAGGACATTGCGCAGCTCGCGGATGTTTCCGGGCCATGCGTACTCCTGCAGAGCTTCAATGGCGGCGGGAGCAAAGCCGACGGGCTTCCATCCGTTCTGCGCGCTGACCTGGCCGGCGAAGTGGCCGACGAGAGCGGGAAGGTCTTCGCGACGCTGGCGCAAAGGCGGTAACTGGACGGGAAACACGACGACGCGGTGATAGAGATCGCGCCGAAAGACGCCGGATTCGACCAGCTGCTCGAGGTTGCGGTGCGTGGCCACAACTACGCGGACATCGACGGCGGTGGGCTTGCTGGAACCGATGCGCTCGACCTCGCCCTCTTCGAGAACGCGCAGGAGCTTGGCCTGCATGGCGGTGGGCATGTCGCCGATTTCGTCGAGAAACAGAGTGCCGCGATGAGCCTGCTCGAACTTGCCGGTATGGCGCTGCGCGGCGCCGGTGAAGGAACCTTTCTCGTGGCCGAAAAGTTCGCTTTCTATGAGCTCCGCGGGAACGGCGGCACAGTTGAGAGTGACGAACGGCGCGGCGGCGCGATGGCTTTTTTCATGCAAGGTTCGCGCCACCAGTTCCTTGCCGGTTCCAGTCTCGCCATAGATGCAGACGCGGGTTTCGCTGGCAGCAACGCGCTCAATCTGGGCCATGACGCGGCGCATGGTTTCGCCTTCAAAGACCAGCGTGTGTTTGCCCACGCGGGCACGCAGGTCGCGATTTTCAGTTTCGAGGCGGGTGATCTTGAGCGCGTTTTCGAGGGTGACGAGGAGTTTTTCGGTAGTGAGCGGCTTCTCAAGAAAATCGAGCGCCCCGAGGCGCGTGGCACGCACCGCCATCTCGATGTGGGCCTGCCCGCTCATCATCACGACCGGCGCGGCGACGCCGGCGGTCTTGAGATCTTCAAGCAGGGCGAGACCGTCGCGGCGGGGCATGACGACATCGCTCAGGATGAGGTCAAATGGCTGGGCGCGAGCCAGCTCGAGGGCGCGAGCGGCGTTGTCGCAGACTACGGCCTCGTGCCCGGCCAGGCGAAAGGCGCGGGACAGCGAAGCCAGGGTGTTGGCCTCGTCATCGACGATGAGGATGTTGGCTTTTGCGCTCATGATTCAGCTCTCGGCAGCATGATGATAAATGCCGCGCCGCCGCTTGTGCGGCTTTCCACCGCGATGGTGCCGGCATGATCGGCGACGACCGATTGCACGATTGCGAGGCCGAGACCGGTTCCGTGCTGCTTGGTTGTGTAGTAGGGAGTGAAGAGGCGCTCGCACTCTTCCGGCGTGAGGCCCTGGCCGGTATCAGCCACACGGAGTTCCACTCTTTCGTCTTTTGGATGAGCGGAGAGTGTCAGTGTGCCACCGTCGGGCATGGCATCGATGGCATTGAGGACGAGATTGGAAAGGGCGCGGTGCATCAGTTCCGGATCGGCCATGAGTGGCATGGGGACATCGGCGATTTTGGATTCGAAGCGGATGGGCGCGGCGCTTTGGTCAGTAGCAGTTGAATAGAGCGAAACCACGCGGGCAACCAGAGCTCTGGCGTCGATGCGCTCGAATTCGGGCTTGGGCATCTTGCTGAAATCGCTGAAGCGGCCAATGATGGTTTTCAGATTTGCGATCTCTGCGCCGAGTGTGGCGGTGCTCTCACGGAAGATTTCATCGAACTCCGCGGCGGGGAGTTCGCGGGCCCGCACCAGGTTCTCGACGGTCAGTTGCAGGGGAAAGAGCGGGTTCTTGAGTTCGTGCGCCAGTCTGCGGGCCAATTCGCGCCAGGCCGCGACGCGTTCGCTCTGGATGAGCCGCTCGCGTTGGCTGGCAAGTTGGCCGGTCATGTGGTTGAAGCTGCGCGCCAGCACACTCACTTCGTCGTGACCACGCTGGGGCACCTGAACGTCCCAGTTGCCGCCGGCCACCTCCTCAGCCGCGCGCGCCAACTGCTCGATGGGACGCGAGACGCGGGCCGCAATCCACAGGCTGAAGGCGACGGCGAGAAAAATGCCGGCGGCGGCGATACCGTAGGCGATGGCGCGGATGTGCTGCTGCGCTTCGACCATGTTGCCGCGGGAGATGGCCACGACGAGGACGGCCATGGTGTTACCGGCCTGGTTGCGGAGCGGAATCGCAGTTGCGTTCAGGCTGTCTTCGCGGCGGCCAGAGGGATTGACGATGCCGCTGGCCTGTTGACCGCTTTTGCGGGCCGCGTCAATCAAGGGCTGGTAGTGCGCAGCCCCGGCTACGGCGCCGTTGGGGCCGGCGAGGCGCGAGGGATCGAAGGCGCCGGTGACAGAGGCGCCCGGGTCAGGATTTGCAACCGCGTCAGGGCTGGGACCGGGATCGCTGTAAAGCGCGACCTGCATGCCGGGCGCGACGGGCAGATCGGCGAGGAAGCCCTGGTCCAACCGCTGGCCACCGACGAGGCGGACCGGCGGATCGGCGCCACGAATGGCGCGCACCGCAAAGAGGCCGAGAACCGACGAGCCGTCGGAAAGATCTTCGCGCTTGAGAAATGGAGGTTGCGCCGTCTGCGCCGAGGCGGGGTCGGGGTAACCGAAGCGTGCGGGCCACTGCGCGGAGCTGACGATGCTTCCGTCCGGGCCGACGATTTCAAGAAAGTCGAGCTGGGCGTCCTGGGCCATGGTACCGGCCTCGGTTAGATAGGGCGAAGGGTCGCCGGATTGAACCAGTTCGAAGGCCATGGCGCGCGTCCGTTCACTGGCGGCGAGGCGATCGACGGCCGCGGCCACTTCAGCGGAGCGATGTTGGAACTCGCGCTGGAACTGGCTGACGAAGAGCGCAGTCTCCTCCTGATCGCGCTGCTCGAAGACGTGGCGGATGCGGACGAGGACGGTCCAGGCGACGGCGGCGACGGCGGCGGCCACGGTGAGCGAAAAGAGGAGGAGCAGCTTTTGGCGCAGGTTCATGGCGCGTCCTCGATCGAAGCAGAGGCGAGGTCGGGCGTGCCGTCGGCGCGCAGTTGGAGGTCGCGGACGCGGGCGCCGATGGCGTAGGCCCGGGGAAGATCGACGAGCGGAACCAGCGTGGAGCGCTCGAGGTAGTCGCGCTCGGCGCGGTAGAGAGTGGTTGGTGTCTGGCTGGGCACTGCAACAGATTCGCCCGCGGCGCGGAGCAGTGACTCCATTGCGGCAGATGGGGCTGAGACATCGAGCGGGAGCTTGCGCAGCATGAGGTCAGGATGCTGCTGACGAGCTACGCTTACAACCTGCACGTCAAAGCCCGCTTCACGCAGATTGAGGGCGATGCGTTGCGCAGCCAGTTGCATTGCGCCGTTGCCTTCGAAGCCGAGCGTGAGCGGCGGAGGGTTCAGGCCGCCACGCAGTTCATGCGACTTGTTCAGATTGCGGTCGGTGGGAAACAAGAACGAGTAGCCGGTGAGTTCCTGCGGCAGGAGGCTGCCGGCGATTTCGCCCTGTTTTTGAAAAATGACGTTGAACAATGCGCTGCGATCGACGGCCTGGGCGATAGAGGCGCGGAGTAGCTGGCTGGCCAGCGAGCCAGAGTCGGAGATTTGGAGGGCCAGCAGTTCGACGGGCGGCGATGCGAGTACCGTGAGGCGCTGCTGCTGGGCCTCACGCAACTGTTCAGGAGGAACTTCGACGACGTCGGCTCGACCTACGCTGAGGTCGAGCCACTGGTCGCGGATGGGCTTATGGCTCAGAATTTCGATCGTGTCGACAAAGGGGCGGCCCTGCCAACAGGCGTCGTTTGCGGCGAACGTCATGACGTCGTTGTTAAATCCCGCAAACCGAAAGGGGCCGGTGCCAATGGCGACGCCTGATGTTTTTCCGTCGGACGTTTCCCTGAGGGAGATGAGAAACTCGTCGCCCGCAAGCAAGACAGGCAGGTTGGGCATGGGCGAGTCGGCGGTGAAGATAACCGAAGAGCCCACTGCGCGAACGGCTGTCCACGGACAATTTGCGCAAGAGGCGTTGAACGACTGTACGACGGCGACCGAGGTGAGTGGCGAGCCGTCATGGAATTGCACGCCGGGGCGCAATCGAAATTGCCAACGATGATCGGAGTCCTGCGATTGCCATTCTACGGCCAGCGCCGGCTGCACCGAACCGTTGGTGTCGAGGCGGGTGAGTCCATCGAAGACGAGTTGCCGTGCCAGGCCATCAGGACCGTTCCATGGGTCGCCTTCAATTTCAACGCGCAGAGTGCCGCCGTAATGGGGGCGGGTGCGGGCGACGGCAGGCAGCGCCAGCGCGGCCAGCAGGCAGCTAATTGCAAAGCGCCGTAACACGGTCCACCTCGTATTGGTTTGGCGTTTTGCGGAGTGCGGCAAAGACGCTCTTGCCGTCCGGCGCGGGCCAGATTGCAGTCACGGTACCGTCCATGGCGAGCGGGGCGCTCACCGGCAGGGCTTCAAGCGCAGGCAGTTCGTAGGCTCGGAGGCTATCGGTCGCGGCCTCGCCGGAGCCGGAAGCGACAATCTGCGCGCCGACGCCGCAGGTGGAGTGAAGCACGCCCAGGTCGCTGCCCCAGTCTCGCGTGCCTGCGATCGAGTGCAGTGTGCCGCTCTCGATGAGTTGCACTTTGCCGTCGATGCCATTGATGAGCACGGCAGCGATTCCGGCGGAATGCGGAAGCATGTCGAGGGAATAAAAGGGAGGCAGATCGGGGCCGAGGTTCGGGGCGAGAATGCCGGTAAAATAGTTGCGAGAGGCGTTATAGAAGGCGCGGATGGGAGTGACGCGGACATCTTCCGTGGTGGTTGCGGGGGGTGAATTGGGCGTCGAAGGTACCGATAGTTGCGTGGCCGGCGAGGTGACCGCCCAGGGATCGTCGCTTTCGTGACAATGAATTTTCCAATCGGCGGGTGCCGCGGCCGGGGGAGTGCCTGTGCAGTGCATTCCAGGGAGCCACGCGTCGAATCCGGAGCCGTCGGGCGTGAGCAGCAGAATGCCGCGCGGGTCGCGTGAAAGAGGCCGCTTTTGCGCGATGGTCACGCGTTGTTGTTCGCGCCACCCGTCTTTTGCATGGGCGTAGATAACGATCTGCTCCGGCTCAAGAGCGATGAGGGTGTCGGGAAGTTCCAGTGCGGCCAGCAACGGTTTGGACGCGGAGAGTAGCACATCTTTCCGCAGCATGATTCCGCCGGCGGATTGAGGCTGCTGCGGCTGATTCGGTCCGAGATCGACGACGGCCACCTGGGTCTGGTCGCCTTCAACCACTTCAGCTACCCAGAGGCGGTCGTGGGCGCTTTCGCTCAGCGTAACGCGGACGGTGTTGGCGCTCTCAGCTCCCGAGGCGGTGACGCCGCGCGCCCTCAAGTCCTGTTCGAGCAGTTGGCGGATGGCCGGAATATCGTCCGTTGAGATGGAGGAAAGATTGCGAATGGTGAGGCGCGCCTGGCCGGGTCCGAGAATGCCAGAAATCTGATCGGCAAGCGCGGCGGCGGGCTGTTCCCAGGGGCTGGGCGCGGGAGCAGCAATTGCCGCAAGCCCCATCAGCGCAGTCATCGCGGTTATCAGCCAGCTCAGCTTCATTGAGCCCATCTCTCATTATCTCGTTTGCGCGGATTATATCGTTTGGTGCTGCTCGTAGTTGGTGACCGCGGGACAGGGCTGCATTGGCTTGACGGCAGCGGCAGCTTCGGGCAGGGCGCGGACGATACCGCGAGCTGCCCGGAGCCGGTTGCGGTTTAGTGCCCGGGGGCTGGAGCGGTGTCTGGCTCGCTTTCCGCCTCCTGCTTCACGGCTGGGTTGGAGGCCATGCCTTTGAAAACGTCACTGGCAAAGAAGAATTTGCCATCGGATGGAACCATGACCACCTGGATCTTGTCAGAGAGGCGTTCGGCCACGATTTTGTTAATGAGCAGAGGCGACTTGTTGAGAAGCTCCGCTTCGCTGGTCATGCGTTCGGCATTGGCCGCGGCCAGAAGACGGATGCGGCTGGCCTCAGCGTCGGCAAGCAGGTTGCGGCGCTGGAGCTCGGCCTTGCTGTCGATGACTTTGGCCTGGGCATCGGCATCGGCATTTTCGATGGTCGCCTCCTTGCGCGCTTCGGCTTCCAGCTTGCTCTGCTCGATCTGCTTCTCCTTGAGCGGCAACGTGTACTGCATGGCGTCGGCTTCTCCCTTGGCCTCGACGACCTTGGATTGCGCATCGCCTTCAGCTTCCTTGACCTTTTGTACAGCCTCGGCTTCGGCCTGCAGTTCGGCGATCTTGACCTGCTTCTGCTGGATGTCAGTGTCGACACCGAGCTGGTCGTCCTGCTGCTCCTTGAGCAGAAGGCCTTCCAGGCCTTTCGCATACTCGTCGGGGAGCTGGATATCGGAGAGCATGACTTCTTCCACAACGATACCGTCGGCGCCGAGTTTGCGGGCGATGATGGCGGCGGCGCGGGAGCGCACTTCTTCGCGCTTTGAGGAGAAGATTTCGCGGACCGTGTACTCCGGCGTGAGTTCACGCCATGCGCTGGCGACTACCGGGGGGACCAGTCTCTTATCGGCGGGCTGAGGCAGATGGGCCTGCACGCTGGAGAGCTGGCTGGGATCAAGCCGGTAGCGCACGGTGACTCCGAGACCGATGTTGAGGCCCTCGCGGGACTGCACGTTGAGGTCATTGTTTTGCGGCGCTCTCTTTACGCCCTCTTCGAGAACTCCCACGGTAAACAGGTGATCGTGCAGATCGAAAGTCTGCACGCTGTCAACGAGTGGGATGATGAAGTGGATGCCGGGATAAAGGGTGCCGGGGAGGGTGCCGCGCATCTGGCTGATGCGCACGCCGCCCATGCCGCTGGGCACGACCACGATGCCGGCCGCAAGGAGCAGAGGCAGTACGGCAATCACGGCGAGAATGGCCGAACGGCGCCAGGGAATCGGTTCAGGTTCGACAACGGTTTCGTAACCAAAGGCTTCGGTTCCAGCGGCCTTTTTGCGCGCAACCTGGATGCGCAGCCAGAGGCCGTAGAGCGGAAACCCCATTGCGCAGGCAAGCAACAGCGCTCCCGCGACGTTCATCAACAGCTTCAATGCGATCATTTTCCGCCTCCATTCGGGTTGTTGTGCTCATTGCGTTTCCCGGTTTTCGGCCGTGGAGCAAGCAGCAGCCGGACCAGTCCTCCCAATGTCAATTCCTCGAAGAGCAGGGCCGCCGCGACGGGAAGCAGCACCGACCCCAATCCAGCCCACGCGCTTTCAAGCAGATTCATTGCCGCCCTCCCTTAAATCACTCCCGCGATGGCGCTCACTGAGATCAGGGCAGAAGATGTCCTGGCCAGAATGGCGGCAGCGATGAAGGAATCCGCGGCCGGTTGCGCAAGGGGCGCCGGTTCGGTGGCCGCGGTCAACGTTGGCTGTGGAACCGAGGCGATGGCCGGCTTCTCCGCGCCACCGAACAACTGCGCAGTTTCTTCATTGCGCTGGCCAACCAGTTCCACTGTGTCGCCAACGGAGACCTGCGGATAAAGCTCTTCAAGATCGGCTTTGGCCATGCGGATGCAGCCATGCGATGCGGCTTTGCCGATGGAGTTGGGAACGTTGGTTCCGTGGATGCCGTAGCCGGGAATGCTGAGCCCCATCCAGCGGGTTCCCACCGGGTTGCCAGGTCCCGGAGGGACGATGCGGCCGTCGTGGGAGTAGGTTGGGTTCATGGCGCGGCGGGCGATGGTATAGGTGCCGACAGGGCTGGGTGTTGAAGGCTTGCCAACCGCAACGGAATAGACTTTCTTGACCCGACCGTCTTCGACCAGCGCAAGTTTGTGGTCTTCAAGGCTGACCACGATCACCCGTTTCGGGGCGGTCGCGGGAGCGCTGTTCACCACGCCCTGGGCTGCTGCCTGGATTGCCAGAACCGCTGCCATCGTTGCCACGATTGCCAACCTGCTGTGCATGAAAGCCGTCATCTCATCCCCCGATTTCCTTTTGCCTACGCGGGTGAGAAGTGCAAGGTGGGGGCCAATTGGAGTGTGTTGAAAACAAAGGCTTTTGCGGGATGATTGAGAAGGGTTGGGCGTGTCAGGGCTTACACGGTGTGCGGGGGCTGACACGGGGAGGGCCAGGAATGGGCTGCGATCGCGGGCTATCGAAATCTAATGGGCTGCGGAGAGATTTGAGGAGAACCGGGCCGGCTTCTCTCGCAGAGCGATCCGTTCAAGATTCCTATTCCGGGGATGTGGCGATTCTATAGGCGTTCAATGGCGATGGCGGTGGCTTCTCCGCCGCCGATGCAGAGGGAGGCTATGCCGCGTTTGAGGCCGTATTTCTGGAGTGCCGACAGCAAGGTGACGATAATGCGCGCACCGGAGGCGCCGATGGGATGGCCGAGAGCGCAAGCGCCGCCGTGGACGTTGACTTTTTCATCTGGCAACGCGAGATCGCGCATGACCGCCATAACGACTACGGCAAACGCCTCGTTGATTTCAAAGAGGTCAACGTCGCCGAGGTCCCAGCCGGTACGTTCGGCGAGCAGGCGGATGGCGCCGATGGGCGCGGTGGGAAACAGGCTGGGGTGATGAGCGTGGGTGGTGTGCCCGGCGATGACGGCAAGGGGCTTCAGGCCGCGGCGCTCAGCTTCAGAGAGACGCATGAGCACGAGCGCGGCCGCGCCATCGGAAATGGAGCTGGAATTTGCGGCGGTAACCGTGCCGCCTTCCTGAAAAGCCGGCTTGAGGGTGGGGATTTTATCGAGCCTGGCCTTCAGCGGCTGCTCATCCTGGACAATTTCGCGTTCCGTCTTGCCGGATTTCACAATGACTGGAACGATCTCCGCGGCGAAGCTGCCGTCGGCTATGGCTTGTTGCGCGCGGGTGAGCGATCGCACGGCATAAGCGTCCTGCTGCTCTCGCGTAAATGAATAGCTCTGCGCACATTTCTCAGCGAAGGTTCCCATGAGGCGGCCTTTGTCGTAGGCGTCTTCGAGTCCGTCGAGAAAAATGTGGTCGATGGCTCGATGATGGCCGAGGCGATAACCGGCACGGGCCCGATCGAGGAGATAGGGAGCGTTAGTCATGCTCTCCATGCCGCCGGCCACGACGATGCTTGCGCTGCCGGCAAGGAGGAGATCGTGAGCGAGCATGGCGGCTTTCATGCCGGAACCGCAGACTTTGTTGATGGTGGTTGCCGTGACGGAGTTGGGAAGGCCCGCGCCGAGGGCTGCCTGGCGCGCAGGCGCCTGACCCTGTCCCGCGGGCAGGACGCAACCGAAGAGCACTTCCTGGACAGCATCGGGTGGAATGGCGGCGCGCTCAATGCAGGCGCGAATGGCGAAGGCGCCAAGCTCGGGAGCGGCAAGATCTTTGAGGTCGCCCTGGAAGCCGCCGATGGGAGTCCGCGCGGAGCCAACGATAACGATGGGGTCATGCGTGGCCATTCACTGCTCCTCTAAAAGCCGGTTTCAACGCGGGGGCATGCGCAGGGCGCCGTCGAGCCGGATCACTTCGCCATTCAACATTGTATTTTCGCAGATGTGCTTTACCAAGGCGGCGAATTCCGAGGGGCGTCCGAGGCGCTGAGGAAACGGGACACTGCTTCCGAGCGCTTCCTGCACGGGCTGCGAAAAGCCGGCCATCATGGGGGTTTCAAATAACCCCGGCGCAATGGTGACGACGCGGACGCCGACACGGGCGAGCTCGCGCGCAATGGGCAGGGTGAGGGACACGACTCCGCCCTTTGAAGCTGCGTAAGCTGCCTGACCGATCTGGCCATCGAATGCAGCGACGGAGGCGGTGTTGACGATGACGCCGCGCTCTCCATCCTCACCTGGGGCTTCTTTTGAGATGGCTTCAGCGGCGAGGCGGATCATGTTGAAGGTTCCAACGAGATTGATGTTCACAGCCCGGGCAAAGGTTTCGAGTCGGTGGGGCGGATCGCGTCCAAGAATCTTTTCCGCCGGAGCGATGCCGGCACAATTCACCAATGCGTGCAAATGACCGAAGGATGCCAGGGCGAGGGCAATGGCAGCCGTGGCATCGGCTTCACTGGTTACGTCAGTGGCGGCAAAGCGGGCGGAGTGGCCCAATTCAGCCGCGATGGCCTCGCCGGCATCGCGATTGAGATCGGCGATGAGGACCGACCCGCCTTCCTGCGCGACCAAGCGCGCCACGGCCGCGCCCAGACCGGATGCGGCGCCGGTAACGAGGAATACATGATCCTTGAGCTGCATGGAAGGTTTCTCCAGCGTGAATCGAACATTTTCGGGATGGGAAAACCGCAAATCTCATCTGTCATAATACTCCAGTGATGGAACGGTTCAGGGGAGACATAAAAACGTGAATTCTCTTTCAGCAGGCGGGCCTCTCACTCAATTGAGCGAAGACGAGATGATGTTCCGGGACACGGTGGGGCGGTTTGCAATTGAGCAGATTGCACCGCTGGTCCGGCGCATGGACGAAGAACAGCACATGGATAGCGGAGTGGTGCGCGCGTTGTTTGAACTGGGGCTGATGGGCGTTGCGATTCCAGAGGAGTATGGCGGGAGCGGCGGCACATTTTTCGACTCGGTTCTGGCGGTGGAAATGATTTCGTCGGTAGATCCGTCAGTAGGCGTGGTTGTGGACGTGCAGAATACGCTGGTGGCGAACGCGCTGATCCGCTGGGCGACGGAAGAGCAAAAGAAAAAATACCTGACGCGCCTGGCCACCGATACGGTTGGCTCGTATGCGTTGAGCGAGGCAGGATCAGGCTCCGACGCATTCGCGTTGCAGACGCGCGCGGAGCTGCGTGGAGACGTATATGTATTGAACGGCCGCAAGTTATGGATCACGAACGCGAAGGAAGCAGGATTGTTTCTGGTTTTCGCCACGGTGGATGCGAGCGCGGGCTACAAGGGGATCACGGCATTCCTGGTGGAGAAAGGCGCGGCGGGATTCACGGTGGGCAGGAAGGAAGACAAGCTCGGTATTCGCGCATCGAGCACTTGCGAACTGATATTCGATGAATGCGAAGTGGCGGCGGCGCAGGTGCTGGGCGAAGTGGGCAAAGGGTACAAGATTGCGATTGAAACGCTGAACGAGGGGCGGATCGGGATTGGCGCGCAGATGCTGGGGCTAGCCGAGGGCGCGTGGAACCACGCGGCAAAGTATGCCAGGGAACGCAAGCAGTTCGGCAAGCCGATCGTGGATTTTCAGGCCATGCAATTCCAGCTTGCGGAGATGGCGACGGACATTGAAGCGGCGAGGCTGCTGACGTACAACGCGGCGCGGTTGAAGGATGCGCAACTCGACTTCAGAAAAGAGGCGGCGATGTGCAAGTACTTTGCGTCGCAAACGGCAGAACGCGTGGCAAGCCTGGCGGTGGAAGTCTTCGGAGGGTCGGGATTTGTGAGGGACTTTCCGGTGGAGAAGCTGTATCGGGACGCAAAGATCGGAAAGATCTACGAAGGGACGTCGTTCATGCAGCTGGCTACGATTGCCAAACTGACGCTTTAGTTGCCGGCCGGCGGAGCGAATTCTTTGCGCAGGAGCTGCAACGCTTCTTCAGCGGTGCCGATGGTTCCTTCCAATTGCGCGTCTTCGATGGCCCGGAGCATTTCGCGGAATTGCGCACCGGGCTGGTAGCCTTCCGCAATCAACTCCCTTCCGGTAATCAGCGGCTGCGGCCTCACGATTTCTTCCGGCATGGAGTGCCAGCGCTGGCGCACAAGTTCCCAGTGATCGAGATTCCCGCTGGCGGCCATGCAGTCCATGCGATGCAGCGCCAGGTGCTCCTCAAAGGCCTCCAGGCGGAAGAATCGCTTCAGGGTGGAGGATTTCATCCGCGACGCGTCCGCAAAACGCATGTGGTTCTGGATGAGCGCGAGGATTTGCCGGGTTTCGTCGTTTGAAAAGCGGAAACGGCGGCAGATATCCGCCGCCATGGCGACGCCGACTTCAACGTGACCGTCGAAACGAATGCGGTCCGGCGCCTGGCGAAAGGTGGGCGGCTTGCCCACGTCGTGGAGCAGCGCGCCCCAGGTCAGGGACAGGGAACACCCCGGTTCCAGTTGCTCCAGAAGCATGAGGGTGTGTGTCCAGACATCCCCTTCGGGGTGAAACTGCGGCGGCTGCTCGACGCCTTTCATGCGCTCGATTTCCGGCAGCACCTGGTGGAGCAGCGCGGTTTCATCGAGCAGTTCAAAAGCGCGGCGGGCGCGGCCCTCGATGAGCATTTTTGTGAGTTCGTCGCGCACACGCTCGCGGCTTACTGCATTGATAAGCGGGGCGAGCGAACGCATGGCGCGCCTGGTTTCCGGCTCGATTTCGAAGCCGAAGCGGGCGGCGAAGCGCACACCACGCAGCATGCGCAGATGGTCTTCTTCAAAGCGCAGCTCGGGGCGGCCGATGGCGCGAATGATGCCGGCATCGAGATCCGCTACGCCGCCTACATAGTCGATGACGGCCGCGCGGAGATCGCTGGCGCCGCGCAACGGGTCGAGGAGCAGGCCGTTGATGGTGAAGTCGCGGCGCTGCACGTCTTCCTCGGGAGTGTTGGTGTAGCGAACCGCATCGGGATGGCGGCCGTCGGAATATGCGCCATCGGAGCGGAAGGTCGCCACTTCGGTGACAGGCTTCTCGCCTCTTGACTCTTCGGAGGTGGTTTGAGGCGATTTGGGTTCGGTTTCGGCTGCAACATCCGCGACCAGGACGACGCCGAAGTGAGCGCCCACGGCGAAGGTGCGCGGGAACATCTCGAGAACCACATCGGGAGTGGCGCTGGTGGCGACATCGTAGTCCGACGGGACGCGGCCCAGGAGCAGGTCGCGGACGCATCCTCCGGCGAGGCAGGCGTGGTGGCCGGCCTCGCGTAAGGCGCGGACGATGCGGAGAGCGGCATCGGATTGAGGTGTCGCAGGAAACATGGCTTCTTCTATTCTCACCCTATTCTGAGCCGAGTGCCTGTTTACACGCGTTGAGTTGACCACCGGCTAAACTAGAGTTATGCCCGCGCGCGGACTCATCCTCGGCATTGAAACTTCCTGCGACGAAACTGCGGCGGCGGTCGTGGAGCGTGGCGAACGCACGGTCTCTTCGGTGGTTGCTTCGCAGATGGCCACACATGCACGGTACGGCGGAGTGGTGCCGGAATTGGCCAGCCGCGAGCATTTGCGGGCGATTGTCCCGGTGGTGCGGGCGGCGCTCAAACAGGCGCAAGTCACGCTGGCGGATCTGGACGCGATCGCCGTGACATCGGGGCCGGGGCTGGCCGGTGCGCTGCTGGTGGGGATTACGTACGCAAAAGCTCTGGCGTTTGCGAACAGGCTGCCGCTGATTGCCGTAAATCATCTTGAAGGGCACATTCACGCAGTGCTTCTGCAAGAGCGGGAGAATCCTTTGGCGGCTAAAGGGCCCGAGACGCGGGTCCTTCGGCTCGCTATGCTCGCTCAGGATGACAGCAAAGTGGTTGCTGAGGAACCGGCGCTGGCGTTGGTGGTTTCAGGAGGGCACACGCACCTGTATCAGGCGCGGCCGGAGAATGGGTCTTGGCACTACCGCCTGATTGGGCGCACCGTGGACGATGCAGCCGGTGAGGCTTACGACAAGGTGGCGAAGCTGCTCGGGCTGGGCTATCCGGGAGGGCCGTGGATCGATGCGCTGGCCCGGCATGGCAATCCGCGCGCGGTTCCGTTTTCGTTCTCGCAGGTGAAGACCAAGGCGCACCTGGGCGGGCGTGCGCCGAGAACCAAGGCTGCCAAAACGGCGCCGATCGCGCAGCTCGATCCACGATTCCTGTTTTCGTTTTCGGGGATCAAGACGGCGGTTCTGCGGTACGTGGAACTCAACGACCTTCGTCCGGAAGCGGAATCGCGGCGCGAAGCGCTGTTCACCGGACCCGACGCGCCGGCGCGACCGACTGTGGAAGACGCACTGGCTCAATGCGATCCCCAGACGCTGGACCTGATTGCGAGCTTCCAGCATGCGGTGGTGGGCGACCTGATGAAGAAGACTTTTGCGGCCGCGGAAACGCTTGGGGCCACGCGCATCCTGGTGACCGGCGGAGTGGCGGCCAACGGCGAACTCCGGAGCCGGTTCACCGAAGAAGCCAAGCAGCGCGGACTGCGCATCGCATTCCCCACGCCGGAGCTTTCCACGGATAATGCGGCGATGATCGCCGCGGCGGCGTGGCCGCGTTTCGAAGCAAGAGACTTTGCGCTCGCGGACCTGAGCGCGGATCCATCGCTGGCACTGGGATGAGTTTGCCGAGGCTGCGTCTTCTTGAGTGCGCTTTCAAAGAGGCCTGTTGGGAGACAAGTGCATTTCAATTCCGCGTTGGTGGCGGATTGAGAGCGGCGGGTAGGGGAACGTGGAATCCCATGTCCCAAAGTCGGGACGTGGGACACCCGGTTTATTCGGCTCCTTTTAGGTCTGTCAAAAAAACTGAAAGCCGGTAGCGGCGTAAGTGATTGAAAATAAATGAAAAGTAGCATAGAAACTGATTGCAGGGAATTGTGTCCGATTTGGATAAGCTAAAGACACTCATATCGAAATGAATTGAATACAAGGCGAGAAGTCGAGGGAACTTTCCCGATTCTCTTCAGAGCATCTGCGCGGATTCGCGTGGGCGCGGGGAACGCAGAAGAGAACTGGAATTCTTAGTAACAGAACAATCCAAGAAGAATTTTGATGACGCATTTTCGAGGCTACTCCGGTGCGGGGTGGTCCTGAATGCAGGCTTGGGGTCTGCCATTCCTTCCGCAAAAAGCGCGGGAAGCATGGCACGGCCAGGAGGATGCGACGCCGCGACTCCAGTGAAAGCGCGGGCGCAGTGGAGAGCGGGATGAACGAATCCATTGCGGCCGGTGAAAGAGAAGGAAGAGACCGAGATGAAGCTCACGAAGGACGAGTGGTTGCGCGCCGCAAGGCTGATGACGTTTTGCCTGATCGCAATGGGAGTGCTGGGAGTGGGTCGGGGACGGCTGGCCCAGGCACAAGCGGTGAGCACGACGTCGGTTCAAGGCACGGTTTATCTGGCAAACGGAGGAGTGGGCGCGGGGACCATGGTGCTGAGCTGGCCCACGTTCACGACGGCGGCGGGGCAACTGGTTTTAGCCGATAGTACGACGGTGGCAATCGGTGCGGACGGATTTGTGAGCGTAAACCTGGCGCCGAACCAGGGAGCGACGCCGGCGGGGCAATTCTACACCGCGGTTTATTACATGAGCGACGGGCCGGTAAGTACGCAGTACTGGGTGGTACCGGCAGCGGCACAGGCGACGCTGGCGCAAGTGCAGGCGCAGGTGATGCCGGCGGTGCAGGCGGTGCAAGCGGTGAGCAAGGCGTATGTAGATCAGTCAATCACCGAGCTGTCAGAGAGCTTGCTGACGGCGTCGGGAGGGACGCTGAGCGGGCCGCTCTATTTGAGCGGGGATCCGACGCAGGCTTTGCAGGCAGCGGACAAACACTACGTGGACACGCAGGTGGCGACGGCGGTTCCAATGAGCGGCGGAACGTTGACCGGTCCGTTGACGGCACCGAAGATTGGCGCGGTTTACCAGGCCGATCAATTCCCGGGCGCAGATTTTGGAGCCAGAGTTCAGGCGTGTCTTGGGGCGGTGAGCGCGAGTCATGGCGGGACGTGCGATGGGCGCAACTTCAGCGGCAGCTTGTCGATGGGATCGAACCTGACGATATCGACGGGGAACACGACGGTGCTTTTGCCGTGCGCGACGATTGCGACCGCCAGCCAGGTGATTGTGACCGCAGGGACGCGGAACGTGGCGCTGCGCGGGTGCGCGCTGCGGGGCGGCAGCGCGGCCAGCGGAAGCCAGGGCGGAACCGTGATTGCGTATTCGGGGACGGGCGCGGCGATCCAGGTGGGAGACCCGACTTACGCGGCAGATACTCCCGGATTCCACATGGACAACGTAGTGATCAACACAACTGCGGCCACGAGCGCGACAGCGCAGGGACTGATAGCGTACCGGACGCAGGAGATGGATCTGGAGAGCCTGTATTTCCTGGGCAACCAGCATCAGACAGGCATGACACTGGACGGGACCGGGAATTATACGGGCGGAACTTTTCTGGATGACGAGTTGGATGGGTTTTTGACGGCGGTAAACGCGATCGGGCACCAGATTGCGAATCCGGCGACGACGGACTGGATGAATGCGAGCGCGTTTGTACGGCTGCACATCGATTGCCCGACGAGCGGCGGCAATCCGATCAGCGGGACGTACGGGATCAATCTGCAACAGGGCGATGGAAATACCTTTACGGGCGGAGATGTGGAAGGATGCAATACTGCACTGCACCTGGGAGCGAATGCACAGAACAACACGGTGGTCGGGCTGCGGAACGAGAACTCGACCAGCCAGGTGGTGGCGGATGCGGGCAGCTCGTACAACAACTGGATGACGGGCGGGACGATGTTTACCGGCCAATTAACCGACAACGGCACGCGCAACAGCTTCCTCGATACATTTCACAGGAGTTTCAACGGATTGAATGGTGACTGGTACGGGAGCCAGCAGGACGCGACGGTGACCAACCACTACCGGCTGGGGATTGGGGCGGGGAACGAGCGCGGATTGTTGAACGAGATTCAGACGGATTATGGATACCGGTGGGTAGACGGGTACTCGGATGCGGCGACGGGCGAGCAGTTTTATCAGATCGAGGATCTGCTGAACAACGTGTACCGGCTGGAGATCGGACAGTACAACAACGGGCAATCCAGCACCAACAACCAAACGGTGATCAACGCGGCGGGGACCGGCGCGGTGGTGCTCAACGGGTCGAACAATGCAGGGACCGGCGGTGTGGTGTTTGGGTCGGGTGGAACGAGCGAAGCGGCGGTGGCAACGATCAGCAACGCGGGGAACGCGCAGTTCAACGGCACCTTGCAGGTAGGCAGCACGGCGCAGACTACCGGAACGATGACGGTGCGCAATAACGCGGACGCGGAGGTGGACTACTACCTGTGGCCGGGATTGACGGCAAGCCAAAAGGGATCGTTTACCTACAAGGACTGGAATGGGAACAGCCAGTGGTACCTCTTGAAGGACGCGAGCAACAACTGGGCGCTTAATTCGGCCGTGGGCGGTCTCGACAGTTTCAAGGCTTACCAGAGCGGGAACAGCGGCGATACATATATCGACACGAGCAATGCAACGGGACACATACGGCTGAATTACGAGGCCGGTTCGGGCGCGGAGACGGATATTTACTCGGGCTCGAGCGCGAACCTTGCGGCAGCATTTCTGGGGCCAGCGAGCATCAAGTTTCCAGGACTGGCGGCTTCAACGGGACATGACTGCATGCAGATCGATAACTCGGGGTACATCACCAATACCGGCACAGCATGCGGTGCGGGCTCAGGCTCGGGCGGAAGCGGAACGGTGAATTCGGGGACGAGCGGGCAGATTGCCTTTTATAGCGGCAGCGGGACAACCATCGCAGGCATGAGCGCGGTTCCCCTGGCTGCGGGAGGGACGGGAGCAACGACGGCGTCATTGGGGCTGGCGGCACTGGGCGGATTACCGCTTGCGAATCCAGCCTTCACTGGCACGCTTTCAGGGCCGACAGGAAGTTTCTCAGGCCCCGTCAGCGCAGGGGGCGTATTCGACACCACGCGGGGATTGCCAGTCTTTGCCGACTCGCAGATCGGCGGCACACCTTACCTGAGCATCGCAACACCCGGCTCCGGGCAGACGATAAACCACTTCACCATGACCGGGAGCGGTGGCGGATGCGTAACCCACTCGACAGCGGTTGCGGTTGTGAGCCTGGCCGGAACGGTGGTCTTGAATCCAATTGTCACCCGCGTGGGCACCGGCTGCACCGGCGCGGAAACTTTTACGTTGACGGGCGCAGGTGGCACAGCGGCCACGTTCACGGCGTCATTTCCGTACCTGACCTACACCGACCCGGCGTCACAGTTGGCTGGACTCCAGGCCACGGATGATGCGAATGGTGTGTTGGGCGCGAATTACTCAGACAACACGCCGCCATCGGTGGGCACCGTGACAGTTGGGCCATATGGTTTCTTTGATCCCATCCAGACCAATCCCGCTCTGGGCAGTATTCCTGATAGCAGCACGGCATCAGGCAATATGACGCTTTCACCGGGCATTACTTACCAATTTGGTGCGACTCAAAACATTCCTTCCGGCTTCACGCTCAAGGGACCATGCTCATATTCCGACGGCGTTTGCACGATTGCTGAACCCTCTTCGGCTTTTGCGCTGCCTACGTACAGCACCACGGCTCCATTTACTGCCCTGCTCAATCTCGGCCCCCCGCTTGGAACCACGACTGCCTTTGCGCTTGGCTCATCCGTAGAAAATCTCTCTATCAATTGCCTCGCCGTGCCGGGGATGGCGGGCGTTTCAAACCTCTACGCGCAGCAGGGCAGTCATTTCAAGAACCTGGTATTTCACTCCTGCCCGTACAGCGTCTACGTCGGCTCTGTTGGCGGCCCTGGCGGGTCACAGAATTGGGACGGCATTTACAACATCGGCACATCGCCGTTCATGCCGCCCACCTCGCCGGGGATCGACGCGGCCATTGTGACGACAGGCGGGTCGTACACGCAAGCTCCAGTTGTTACCGTGACCGGATGCACTCGTAGTCCATCGCTCGCCGCTGGCGGCACGTTCCCCGGCCCGGTGAGCTACGTCTACGGTGTGGCTCCAAACTATTACGGCTACGGATGCCCATCGAGCGGAGCGACGATCAGTTTCGACACAACTTACGGCTCGGGCGCAGCTGCTACGCCGATTCAGGACATGCAGCCGATGACGACCGCAATTTACCTTGCCAGCGCAGCCGGAACCACTTTTTTGCAAGGCAATAGCGTGGTCGGAAGCAGCAACCAAGCCTTTGCGCCGCCCTACGCTTACGATTTTGAAAACTCCGGCAATGTGGCGTTCCACAATTACGGTGAGTCGGTGCAGGCCGTGATGGGAATCGCTGAGACCAGTACCGGCGGAACCCATGCAAACGTGGTTTTTGGCGTAAGCGGGCAAGGCTCGGGATGGCCTGTTTTAGATGTAGTGGACCTGGGCACCGCAGCGGGAGGCAGCAACGGTTTTGTGGGCGGTGGAATCTCCGGCGGAATCTGGCCGCTGTGCGACCTCAATCCTGGTGCCGGAGCCTGTATCCCAGGATGGGCGGGACATGTGATCGGCGGCAATGGCGGCAGCGTATCCTTCTACGCCCGCAGCGGAGCCAACAAGGTTCTTTCACTGGAGCCGTGGATTGTCACCAACATCCCCATCGGAGTGACGGATTACAACTACTCGTCCAGCGCCCCGCAGCCGTGGCTGCCATTGACGAAAATAAACGGAGACCTGACAACGATTCCGGCGAGCAGCGTGGATATTCCTGTGGGGATCGGAAGCAACGGTTCGATCGCGGCTGGAAGCACGAATCAGTTTACCGCCGTGCATGTTGGGAAGGTGCCAGTGATTTTCGACGCCGCTCCGACCATCGGCAATTATGCCCAACTCAGTGCGGCGGCTTGCGTCGGGACAGCGGTATGCGCACACGATTCTGGATTTTCCCCGACCAACCCTCCGACGACAAACATCACGACCATCGGCATCGTGGCAGACGATGGGGCATATGGCAGCGCGGTTGCTTTGACGCCTACCATCGCACCAACTTGCACCGTGGCAGCAGGAACTCCCGCCGGAGTCTCGTACACGTTCGGCTTTACGCAGCACACCTACGCGGACGGAACGCTCTCTCCGATGACAACGGTCACGGTGAGCAATGGGCCTGCTTTCGTGGGGCCGAACTCTTACATCACATGCACGGGCCTGCCTGCCGTTCCTCTAATTGTGACGGTGCAGGCTGTAGGCATCGTGGTTCCGACCATCACCGGCATTGTTGGCCCGGACGGAACAATGGCTGGCGCAACCGTCGGCACAAGCAACGGATGGACATTTGCTCCCAATACCCTTACCTTCACTGGTGGCTCTTGCTCGACGGAGCCCGCAGGAACCGCGCTAGTTTACGAAGGATTTATTGCTGGAGTTCACTGGACGAATCGCGGCGTGGGATGCTTGACGAGCCCGACCGCAACTCCTTCGTACACCAACAACGGCGCTCTTGGTGTCATAGGTTTCACGCAAGGCTCGACCACGTTCAAGTATTGGGGCCAGAAGGCGACGAAAAACTATAACGGCGTGACGCTGTCCACCGGATTCGCTGGATGGATCGCGCCCAACGTGGACTTCGGAGTGATTCAGTGGCCCGGAAGCACAGGCACGGGGAACGTGACGGCCAGCGGAACCTTCACAGTGGGTCACATCCTTGCGGCAGCGAACACGGGTGGAACTTCAGTTATTGACGGTGGCGCTCCCGCTATCGCCGCAACTAACACATTCAACGGCGGCGATGTAATCTGCGCTCATGGCGGAGATACGACGGTTGGCTCCGAAGCGATCGTCGGTGGAACCGCAAACTCGCTGACACTGAGCACAATTCAGAGCATCTACGTCCTTCCCGGCACGCAGCTTGGAGTGACCGGGGCCACCCCTTCCGGTCTGAATGGCGGTCCGTATACGGTCCTTTCGCGCTTCGGCAACGTTATCACATTTAACGCCAACCTGCCTGCAACGTGGACCAGCGGCGGAACCGCGTATCTCTGGTGCAGCAACTCTGCCGACGCGATTGGAACCGCAGCCTACGCGACTAACAATGCTTACACCATCAGTTCCCTGGTGGCAGGATCATCGTACTCGCAAAAATACCAACTGCAATACTGGACACCGACTGGTGCCCAGTTGGCTTATTTCTGGCAGGAATATGGGGGCACGGTCGTTTATAAAAACTCTTCGACCCAGGCTCTGCTTGCCAGCGCGAGCGGGAGGTTGGGATCGGTTTGGTTTACCGATAGCGCCCCAACTTCGGCATGGATGCTTTCCACGATGGACCTGGCTGCGCTGGGCACGAGCACCCCCAACTACACCAGCGGACTCACTAGCCCAATACCGGCGGCTAGCAGCGGGGCGTTGGAGATGGGGCTGTACTTTTCGGCGAACGGACTTGGCTCGGTTACGAGCGCGAGCGGCGGAACAATTTCAAGCATCACCGCTGGGCAGACTTGTACGCTGGGAACCTTCAATGATTCGCTTACCAATGGATCGGTGACAGTCACTTTCGCCAACAACGCAAGCTGGAGCGGTGCAACCTTTACGGTCACGAACACTGGCTACGGGGCTACCGTTGCGCCAACCAGCGCCTCACTTTCCAGCGGGACTGGAACCTGCTCTGGAACGCCTACGCTGGTGACGGTGCTGGGCGGGGCGCAGGGAACCGCTATCGCGGTGACGTCGGCGAGAACGGCGCAGTAGAAGAGTTATGCTGACCAAGACGCAAATCGTGTAGGGCATAACGTCGGCGTCGGCGTAATACTGATCTGCGCTTCAATCACCGGGACCGGCAGCATTGACGTGTCAGGAGCGGCTGGCGTTCCGCCCACTGCGAATGCTGAAGGTGCAAGTAGCGGCAGCGGCGGAGGCATAGCGATTTTGTCCTCGCAAGCTCCAGAAACCTTTGGCATCGCCATCGACACCGGAGGCGGCGCGAACGGCGAAGTAAGTGTACCCAACGCGGCCCCAGCAGGTACTTCCTCGGTTCCAAGTGGGAATCAATGCACCACCAGCCCTGTGCTGACCTTGGGGGTTAGTGCTGGCGCATTGAATAGTTGCACAGTGACTGTGGCCGGTTCAAGTTGTGGGGCGTCTCCATCACCTAAGTTGGGTGATCCAGGGCGGCGGCGGAACTGGCGGCACAATTACGCGAACGTGGAGCAGTGGAGCAGTGGCAAGCTGCACGGCTTCATGCGGCAGCGGATACACGGCGACAACTTACACCACGGCCGGAGCAGGCGGGTACGGTGGCGCGGGATGGTATGCCGAGTTCCAGGGCTGGTAGAGCGAGGTGATCGGCCAGCGGCGGCAGGAGCAGGCGGAGATGCCGCCGCATCGATTTTTGGGGGAGCGGGTGGGTAACAAGGGAGGAATCGCGGACGGAAAGTGGAAGCCGGTTTTTTATCCGGCGGCGATGGATCGAAAGGAACTGGCACGGATGGGGGAGCTTCTGGACCAGAGGCCGTCGTTCCTGCGGGGCGGGACGGTGGGGATGGCGTTGAGCGCGAAGCTGCTACTAGTGCGGACTCGGGAAGGATGGACAGCGCCGCTGAAGGCGAACGCAGCGCAGAGGGAATTCGAGCGGCGGCGGGGCAGACAGAATATTGTGCTCAAGGCGCGGCAGATGGGAATCACGACGTGGGCGGCGGCGCGGTTCTTTATGAAAACGATCACCCGGCCTGGAACGTTGACACTGGAGGTGGCGCACACCCAGGAGGCGGCCGAGGAGATCTTCCGGATCGTGCACCGGTTTGTGGACTTGCTGCCGGAAGAACTGCGTGAAGGGCCGCTGAAGACCGCGCGGTCGAATGTGCGGCAGATCGTATTTCCTGAGATGGATACGCAGTACAGGGTGGTGAGTGCGGGGGAGCGGAACGCGGGGCGTGGACTGACGGTGCAGAATCTGCACTGCTCGGAGCTGGCGCGCTGGCCGGGCGATCCGGCGGAGACGCTGGCCGGGCTGCGTGCGGCGATGGCGCCAGGTGCGGAGCTGATCCTGGAGTCGACACCGGACGGGGTGGGCGGATGCTTTCACGAGCAGTGGCTGAAGGCCCCGGAGACGGGGATGGTAAGGCATTTTTTTCCATGGTGGATGGAGAAGCGGTACCGGGGGAAAGCTGTCGACAGGGCTACGCTGACCGGCGAAGAGCAGAAATTGATGGAGCTTCACGGGCTGAACCTGAAGCAGATCGCTTACCGGCGGCAGATTCGGGCGGATTTTCGTTCCCTGGCGCGGCAGGAATACGCCGAGGACGAGGAGAGCTGTTTCAGGGCCAGCGGGGATTCGGTCTTCGAAATGGAGGCGATCGAAGCGCGGCTCGGGGAGGTTCCGGAACCGAGGGAGCGGGAGCGGAACGGGGAGCTGGAGATTTGGTCGCCGCCTTTGCAGGGCAGCGCGTACGTGGTGGCTGTGGACCCGGCCGGCGGCGGCAGTGAGGGAGACTACTCGGCGGCGCAGGTGCTGGATTTGGAGTGGGGCCTGCAATGCGCGGAGTTTGCCGGACACGTGGGCGGACTGGAACTGGCGCGTTTGGTGGTGGAGTTGGCGGAGCGCTACAACCGGGCCTGGCTGGTGGTGGAGCGGAACAACCATGGGAGCGGGGTGCTGGCCTATCTGGAATCGCCGTGCGGATACGAGCGGGTGTACCGGCAGGGCGGGCAGGCGGGCTGGCTGACTACTTCGATGAGCCGGCCCGCGGCGCTGGGACGGCTGGGGGCGGCGCTGGTGGACGCGCCGGGCCTGTTCAGGAGCCGGCGTCTGCTGGGCGAATGCAGGACTTTTGTGCGCATGCCGAACGGCAGTTCGGGGGCGCGCGCCGGAACCCATGACGACCTGGTGCTGGCGATGGCGATCGGGCTGGGAGCGCGGGCGGAGTTGCTGGAAGGAAGACGGAGCCGGTAGCTGGAAGCTGCGGTTTGACAAAAGCGCATAGAATTCGATTGAGCATAAGGGAACAGGCGGTGGAACGGGTTGGCAGTTCTGGCGGTGCAGCAGATCCGGCGGATGCGGGGCGGCGCGCAGGGGCAGCTGATGCTGGGCGCGGACGGGCAGATCTACGTGGTGAAGTTCCAGAACAACCCGCAGCACCGGCGGGTGCTGGCCAATGAGTTTCTGGCCTCGCGGCTGGCGGCAGCGGTCGGGCTGAGCGTTCCGCAGTCAGAGCTGGTGGAGGTTTCGAGCTGGCTGGTGGAGCATACGCCGGATTTGGAGATCGACCTGGGACGGACGCGGGTGCGCTGCCAGCCGGGTCTCGAATTCGGGTCGCGGTTTGCCGGCGGGTTGATGCCGGGCCAGGTGGTGGATTACCTGCCCGAGGAACAGCTCGCCGAGGTGAAGAATCTGGGCGAGTTCGCCGGCATCCTGGCGCTGGACAAGTGGACGGGAAACGCGAACGGTCGGCAGGCGGTATTCACGAAAAGGCAGCGGGAAAAGCGTTACAAGGCGGTGTTCATCGACTTCGGCTACTGCTTTCACGCCGGGGAGTGGCGCTTTGAAGATGCGCCGCTGCGCGGAGTTTATTACCGCAACGAAGTGTACCGGGAGGTGAGCGGCTGGGAGTCCTTTGAGCCGTGGCTGACGCGCCTCGAGACCCTGGCGACGGAGACGGTGTGGGCCGCGGCCAACGAGGTTCCGCCGGAGTGGTACGGTGGCGACCTGAACGAGATGGAAGCGCTGGCGGAAAAGCTGCTGGCGCGGCGGAGCCGGATCCGGGAACTCATTGAAGGATTCGGGAAGTCGGATCGGAATCCGTTCCCTAAATGGGGAGAGAGGGGGAAGGAAATGGAGGACGATGCTTGGAAGGCGGCGCGATGGGGGACTAACATGACCGGAAGGGTGAATTGAAGGGCAGCGGGCAGCGGGCAGTGGGCAGTGCTAAGTGGTGAGTGGTTGGTTGCCGGTTGTCAATGGGGAGCAGGCAGTTTTTGGCCGATGCGGTTGGCTTGCCGATGCTCGCTTCCGGAGCCGGAGTTCAAGAGTTGAGGTCCACTGTCTGAGAGAAGATAGCCGGAGCTGATTGCCGAGGGCTGGAAACGGAGACCCGACAGCTGAGGGCCGATCGCTGAAGGGCGGAGCTGAGAAACTGAATCGATGAAGAACGAAGACGAGCGACGGGCATGCGAGTTTCAACTGCTCCGGTATGTGCCGGACGTGGTGCGGAACGAGTATGTGCACATCGGAGTGATCCTGCGCGAGCAGGGCAGCCCGCGGGCGGAGGTGCGCTTTACCCGCGACTGGCGCCGGGTGCGCTGCCTGGACCCGGATGCGGATACGGCGCTGCTGGAGGCGATGGAGAGCGAACTGCGGCGGCAGCTTCAATCCGGAGACCGGGAAGAGCCTGCTGGCCGGCTGATGCGGCTGCTCGAGGAGTCGCTCTCGCTGGGCGTGCAGCTGACAGAGTCGAAGGCCTACCTGGCCGAGAGTATTCCGGCGGGAATGGAAGAGCTGATGCGGTTGTATGTGGAGCCTCGGCCCCGGGAGCGCGTGCCGCGCCTGAGCGGGCGCGCAGCCATCCAGGCGCGGATGCGGACGGAGTTCGAGCACGCCGGGGTGTGGGAGCTGCTGAGGAAGAGGATCGCGGCCTCAGAGTACACGCGTCCCGGGGATCCGCTGCGGATCGACGCCGGCTACAGGCCAAATGGAATTGTGCGCATGTTTCACGCGGTGAGCCTGGAGCCGGGTGTGGAGATGGCCAAGGTGCTGGCGTTCTCTTCGGCGGGGCTGCGCGCCGGCGTGGCGCGGGTTGAGAAGGCTGAGCTGGAGTTGACGGCGGTGATTGAGCCGGCGGCGCGGCTGGGCGCGAGCGACGAGGAGCCGGAACGGCTGGCCCTGTACCGGTTCGGCGTGGAGACCATGGAAGAGCACCAGATCCGCGTGCTGACCACCTCTGACCTGGGCCGGGTGGCGGAGACGGCGCGGCGGGAGCTGCGCGTTTAACGCACAGGCCTTTTCAGCCTTCTTTCGCACCGATTCTCCGGCTTCTGCAATCGCTCAATTCCCTGCGGTTAGCCGATTCCCCCCGCTGCTACAATCAAGTGGGCCGCCAAATTGCCCTTTTGGGCCCCTTCGGACACGATCCACGAACGATGACCCTCCGCCTCTTCAATACCCTGTCGGGACAAGTGGACCCGCTCACCCCTTCCGACGGGAAGGCGCTGCGAATGTACGCGTGCGGGCCCACGGTCTACGACTACGGGCACATCGGCAACTTTCGCACCTTCCTGCAGATCGACGTGCTTAGGCGGTTTCTGCTGCTGACCGGAGTCGAGGTCCGGCACGTGATGAACATTACCGACGTGGATGACAAGATCATCCGCAACGCGGCTGCGGCGGCCGTCCCGATCGGTAAATACACGGCCAAGTACGAGCAGGCATTTTTTGAAGATCTCGAATCTCTGCGCATCGAGCGCCCGGAACAGATTGCGCGGGCCACCGAGCATATCGAGCGCATGGTGGAACTGGTCCAGAAGCTCGCCGCGGCGGGGGCCGCTTACCAGACCGAGGAAGGGTCGTGGTACTTCCGGCTGGCGGCGTTTCCGGAGTACGGCAAGCTGAGCAAGAAGGACCTGAGCGGCATGGAAGACGGCGCGCGCGTGGACGTGGACGAGTACGAGAAGGACTCGGCGCGCGACTTTGCGCTGTGGAAGGCGGCCAAGCCGGGTGAGACTTCCTGGGACACGGCGATCGGCCGCGGCCGTCCAGGGTGGCACATCGAGTGTTCGGCGATGTCGATGGAATACCTGGGCGAGAGCTTCGACCTGCACGCGGGGGGGGAGGACCTGATGTTCCCGCACCACGAAAACGAGATTGCGCAGAGCGAGACGGCGACGGGCAAACCCTTCGCGCGGCACTGGATGCATGTGCGCTTCCTGCTGGTGGACGGGCGCAAGATGGCCAAGCGCGACGGAAACTTTTTTACGCTGCGGGATCTGCTGCTGAAGGGCTACAAGGCTTCTGCGATCCGGCTGGCGCTGATCTCGGTTCCCTACCGGCACCAGCTGAACTTCACGATTGAGGGGTTGACTGAAGCGACCAACGCGATCGACCGGCTGCGGACGTTTTACGAGCGGCTTAGGGCGGGGACCTTCCCAGCCGGGTCAAGCCCTGCGCTGCAGGGGGCGGCGGAGAAGGCCCAGGCAGATTACCGTGACGCTCTCTCGAATGATCTGAACACCGCCGAGGCGCGGGCGCCCATCTTCGACCTGATCCGCGCGGCGAATACGGCGATGGATCAGGGGCAGCTTTTCCTCGGCGACAGGGATGCGATTCTGGCGGTTCTGAAGGATTTCGACGCGGTGTTTGACGTGATTGAAGACCGCGATGCTGAGCCTACGAAGCGCTCGCTGGCGTGGGCCGAGCAGGCGGGGCGGATGGCTGACGTGGCGCCGGAGCTGCTGGCGCGGCAGGAGCTGAGTGACGGGGCGATCGAGACGCTGGTGGCCGAGCGCACGCTGGCCAAGAAGCAGCGCAACTTCGCCCGCGCCGACCAGATTCGCAACGAGCTGGCGGAAAAAGGGATTTTGGTTGAAGATGCAAAGGAAGGCGTGCGCTGGAAGCGAAAGTGAACCCAGCTACTAGCTACTAGCTGGAAAGACCACGAACCCGCTTACGGATTCACCTCTCTCATGGCGTTATGAATTCAAATCGAGGCACTGCTCATGGAAGCCAACGAAGCGCAGGAACTTGAAGAACACGCAGAGGCCGGATCACGCGAGTCGGCAATGCGGCCGGTGGCGTTTACCATGGCCGTGCTGGCCGTACTGATAGCCCTGGCCACCGTGTTGGACCATCGCACGCACACCGAGGCCATCCTCTACCAGGACCAGGCGACCGACCAGTGGAATTTCTACCAGGCGCACAAGATCCGCGCCAATGATACTGAGCTGATTGCGGACCTGCTCGGCGTGGTGACCGTCTCCAACCCGAGTGAGGCCGTCAAAATCGAGAAGTCGTATGCCGATCACCAGACCAAGTGGGCCGGGGAGCTGAAGGACGCGCAGGACAAGGCCGAGGCGCTGGAAGCCGGGGTGGAGAAAGCCGAGGCGCGCGCCGACCGCTTCGATCTGGCCGAGGCGCTGCTGGAGATTGGCCTGGTGATCACCTCGGTGACCCTTCTGACGCACAGCCGTGTCTATTGGTACCTGGGCATCGTGTTTTCGGCAGCCGGCGTCGTATCGGCGGTTTCGGCGTATTTCCTCCACTAGATTCAGGGATTGGACTGGTTTTGGAACGCCTTCTCGAGCGGGGCTGGACGGGTTGTCCAAAGGAGAAGCGGTAGTCATGCTCAGATATTCGATCTTCGCGGTTCTGGGCGTGACTTGCGCGATCCTGTCGGCGCAGGCGCCGACGCCCAGGGACCCGATGGGGGATCTGGGATTCACCTACAACGTGCCCCAGGACTGGACGGTAGTGGAAACCGCGCCGTCGCCCGAGGCGGTAAAGACCCAGCCCACGCAGGCGCCGGCTGCCCTGGAACAGAAGCGGGGCTCGGCCTGCATCCAGGTAGCGGAGACCGCGCGGCATGGCGATCCGTCTTCGGTGATCGTGGTTGTTACGCTGCCCTTCGACTGTTTTGGGCAGACAATGACCGCGCAGGATTTGCCGGGGTTCGGCTCCAGCGCCGCGGAGGGCCTGAAGCAGGTCTTCGACATCTCCGATCCGGTTTACGGCGCGTATTCTTTGGGCAGCCACAGCCTTTGGATCGAGCGCGCCAAGGGCAACCCGAAGGGGAAGACCGAGAAACAATACACGATGGAGATTGCCTGCAGCCTGTTGCAGAAGGGCGCGGTGTGCTGGATGACGATGGCCGCGGATGAAGCCAGTTTGCGGGCCTTCGAGCAGGGTACGGTGACGCTGGACGGTGAAGCAGCCGCGCCGCTGATCCCGGCCACGGCATTCGACAAGGCGCCGTCCTGAGCCCTGCCAGGAACGGGCGCACCGGTCTATTTCTGAGGTATTTGCCGCCCGCCTTCGACCGGCTGCGGCTCGGGTCCGGTTTGCATTTGCGCGGTGGTGAGCAGGAAGACGGCCAGCACGATGGCAGCCATGCCGGCGAACTCCGCAGCCACTGGCCGCTCGTGGAGCAGGAAGATTCCGAGCAGCACGGCTACCACCGGGTTCACGTAGGTATAGGACATAACCTTGGCAACCGGCACGTGTTCGAGCAGGTAGATGAAGCCGGTATAACCGAGCAGGGAGCCTCCGGTGACCAGGTAGACAAGCGCGCCGACGGCCGCGGCGTTGAGATGGACCTGCGGCCATTGTCCGGCGGCGGTGCCGAGGGCGGTGCAGCAGATGCCGGCCGCCAGCATCTGCCAGGAAGCGGCGACGAAGCTGTTTGCCTTGAGCCTGGCGTGGCGGGAGACGATGCTCCCAACGGTCCAGGAGAGCGCCCCGGCGAGCAAGGCGGCGAGAGCCCAGAGGAGGGCGCGATTGCCGGCCAGCCCAATGCTCAGCGATGGCCAGACCAGGGCCGCCAGGCCGGCAAAGCCGAGCAGCAGGCCCAGCCAGCCGCGCCGGGGCAGGGGTTCTCCGCCGGGCAGCGCCATTTCAATCAGCGCCACATAGAGCGGGGAGACCGCGAAGACCAGGGATGCCAGCCCGCTGGACACGGTTTCCTCGGCGTAAACGAGGCCCACATTGCCGCCCCCGAGCAGCAGCAATCCCACCAGGCAGAAGAGGGCCATGTCGCGCGGCGGCCACGCGAGACGCAAGCCACGCCAGCGGCACCAGGCCAGAAGGATGGCTCCGGCGATGGTGAATCGCACTCCTGAGAGTAGCAGCGCGGGCATTGCCGCTGCCAAAACGCGAATGGCGGTGTAGGTTGAACCCCAGAAGAAATAGACGCTTGCAAAGGCCAGCACGATGGTGGCCGAGGTGGCGGCTTTTTGTTGCGGATTGGCCGTGGAGAGGTTTTCGATCGCCATGAAGATGATTCCATCCTAGCCGGTTCGATCTTCAATTGCTTCCCGCATCTTGCGGCGAATTCGTGGCGGACCGGCGGCCGCGGCGCGGTTTCACTGTACAGGGGAATTGAAAATGGGCTATTCTCAGGCAGGCGGAGACCCATGCACATGCGCGCCATTCACGGATCGAGTTGCGCACCGGCCATCAAGCGCTGGTCGCGGTCGCGCGCGCGCTGCATCTGCCCGCGCAAGCACCTGCGCGTGCTGCCCACCCGCACCCGACCTAGCCTCTTCGCCAGCGACTAGCAGTCTGGCGAAGATTCTCGCCCATCTATTTCGGCCCTTCGTGGCTCCTTCTCAAGTGCAGGCGGAACGGGGCGATCCCTCAAAAAGGGGTCCAAGGCTCGTTTCCCATCCTTCGTAAGAAGCGCGAAAGATGGGGCGCACGCAGTGGACCGGATCGACGAACGAAGCGCAGGCCGGATTCAACAGGCTCGAGAGCAACCGCAGGTTCTTCGACTGCGCCGCGCTCCGCTCAGGACGACAGCCCTATCGACAGGAGATAAGAAGATGACCAAGCAAGAGCTGCACACACAATACGGACCCAAACTCGTCTGTTCCCTGCCCGGACCCAAGGCCAAGGCTGCAGTCGCGGCGGACAAACGGCTGATCTCGCCGAGTTACACGCGCTCCTATCCGCTGGTGGCCAAGCGCGGCCGCGGGGCTCGCGTGGAGGACGTGGACGGCAACGAGTTTCTTGACTTTGCGGCGGGGATTGCCGTGGTTTCCACCGGTCATTGCCACCCGGAGGTCGTAGCGGCCATCCAGAAGCAGGCGGCGGAGCTGATTCACATCTCCGGAACCGACTTTTACAACGAGCTGCTGACCGACCTTGCCGACCGTCTTTCGGCGGTGGCGCCCATGCCGGGCCCGCACAAGTTCTTCTATGGGAACTCGGGCGCCGAGGCGGTCGAGTGCGCGCTCAAGCTGGCCCGTTATCACACCGGACGCCAGCAGGTGATCTCCTTTTTTGGCGCATTTCACGGGCGCACCATGGGCGCGCTCTCGCTGACGGGATCGAAACCGCAGCAGAAACGCCGCTTTTCGCCGCTGGTGCCGGGCGTAACGCACGTCCGCTATCCCTATACCTACCGGGGCTGCACGGGCGGAGCGCAGGAGGAAGAAGCATTCAGCCTGGGTTGCGCACGCTACATCGAGGAGAAGCTGTTCAAGACCATTCTGCCGCCGGAAGAGGTCGCGGCTATCTTTGTCGAGCCGATCCAGGGCGAGGGCGGCTACGTGGTGGCGCCGGATAATTTCCTGCGCGAGCTGCGGGCCATCTGCACCCGGCACGGGATTCTGCTGGTAGTGGACGAGGTGCAGTGCGGGGCCGGGCGCACCGGCAAGTGGTGGGCGATCGAGCACTCCGGCGTGGAGCCCGATATGGTGTGCATGGCCAAGGGGATTGCCAGCGGGATGCCGCTGGGTATCTGCATGACGCGCGCGGAGGTGATGGACTGGGTACCCGGATCGCACGCGTCGACCTTTGGCGGCAACCCGGTTTCGATTGCCGCGGCCCTGGCGACCATGGACATTCTGGAGCGCGAGGGGATCGAAAATGCCGGACGCGTCGGCGAGTTCATGCTGGAGCGGTTGCGCGGATGGACGAAGACGCATCCGCTGGTGGGCGAGGTGCGCGGGCGCGGGCTGATGATCGGCATCGAGCTGGTAAAGGACAAGGCGACGCGGGAGCCGGCCGTGGAAGCACGCAACCGGGTGGAGACGCTGGCTTTTGAACGCGGGCTGATGCTGCTGGGCTGCGGAGAAACCTCGCTGCGGCTCGCGCCTCCGCTGATTATCAGCAAGGAGGAAGCGACCGTGGCGCTCGACATTCTCGAAGATGCGCTGACGGTGGTGGAAAAGGAACACGAGCAGGCAGCGATCGAGGTGGCGACGGCCTGACACACGGATTTGTGGTTTCCCGGGTCTCAAAATCAAGACCTCCGCCCCACGGACCAAGACCTGTCCGTGGGGGCCCGGACCTCCACCCCACGGACCAAGACCTGTCCGTGGGGGCCCCGGACCTGGGCCACCCCAGGCGTTCTGCCGGTTTCCGGTTATACGATCTTGTCTGCCATGCGCATGTTCGCAATCTCCGAGGTGCGGTGCGCGGCGCGTTCCAGGTTATGCGCCATCTCCTGCGTGGCCAGGTGCTGCTCCTCTGCCGCCGCGGCCATCTGGTTTGACAGTCCCGACAGGTCTTCGGTCTGGCTCGATATGCGATCGATAGCCGCAACGGCGGTGTTGATGTCGGAGCCGATGGCGGACACCTTGGCCTGAATCTCGGCGGTGGCCGCGGCCGTCTGCTCGGCCAGTTTTCTCACTTCGCCGGCCACCACGCTGAAACCCTTGCCATGCGCGCCGGCCCTGGCGGCCTCGATATTCGCATTCAGCGCCAGCACGCTGGTCTGGGTGGCAATGGAGGCGATCAACTCCGCCACCTTGGCCACGCCGCTGCTCGAGTCCTTGAGGCTGAGAATGGAAGCCTTGCTCTCCATGGTCGCGGCGCGCGACTTTTCGGCTGCCTGAGCCACGTTGAAGGCGTTTTTGGCAATCTCCGCAATGCTGGATTCGATCTGGTGCGTGGCCGTGGCCACCATCTGCAGGTTGCCGTTGAGGTGCTCGATGTCGCTGCGCTGCGACTCCTGCGCGTGGCGGAGCGCGTCAATCGTCTGCTGCGTACTGACGCCCCAGACTACCACCGCGCCGAGGTACTCGCCGCTCTCGCCAATCATCGGCTCAATCTCCAGGTCGAGCTTGACGGGGCCAAGCGCGATGGTGGCCCGGTGCGGAAGCCTGTGCCTGCCCTGATGCTGTTTGGCGCCCAGAATCCTGTCGATGTTTTCAGTTGACTTGTGAAGAATATGGATGGACTGGCCGACCAACTGGTCGACAGGCAGAGGCAGATACTGCTGCAAGGTGAGCAGGGTTTTGCGCGAGGAGCGGTTGAGGTAGCGCAGAACCAGATCGCGATCGCAGAACATGGCATTGCAGGGCAGAGCGTCCAGCGCGTATTCAAAGCTGCGGTCCACTTCTGCTTCCGCTGCGGCCTCAGCGGGGGCTTCGAAATCCGCCAAAAGAGCATGCGCCTGCTGGTTTCCATGTGAAAACAGGCCTCCGAACAAACCATGCGACATGGCTGGGCCCTCCCTTACCTATGAATCCAGTTTCGTGCAATGCGGGAGCGAGAAGCACGTAATGGGTGCTGTCGGCGTTGCGGCATTCCCGGAATTGCACGCGCCTGTTCCATTTTGGAAGCGTAGTTTTGTGCGGTTGAAAGCGAATCTCGGCGGCAGCCGAATCCGCGTAGCTCACGCCTGGCGGACGGGACGGGATTTGCGCCTTTGGCCGGCGAGGGAGAGAATGGTGTGCCATGCAATGGCTGACCGAGTTGCGGATCAACGGGCTGGAGCGAGCGCTGGGCGGACTGGACTGGCTGGCGCGGAAGCGCGGCCGGGAGCAATCGCTGCCCGCTCATCTGCTGACGGGGATCGAGGGTGAGGAAGCGGCTTATTTCCATCTGCGCCGCAAAAATTATGTCGTGGTGGCGCGGCGCTGGTCGGGGGGCAATCTACCCGGCGACATCGACCTGATCGCCTGGCAAGGGCAACTGCTTTGTTTTATCGAAGTGAAGACCCGCACGGCTCGGGATAGAAGTCCGGCAGAGATCGCCGTGGACTCCCACAAGCGCCACGTTCTGCGCCGGCTGGCGCGCCAGTATGTGCGCCAACTGCCGCAGCCAACCGCGCCCGAGATCCGGTTCGACGTTCTGAGCGTTTATCTTGTGCCAGGAGAGGCGAAGGAGTTCCTGCACTTTGAGAACGCATTCGGATGGAACGAACGGCGGCAAGACCGGGAGTGAGTCAGGTGGGGCAAGACTGGGCCATGGGACGCCGAATTCACTCCTCGACTATTGTCCACTTCGTGATCAGTCTGAGAGCTTAACGATCATCTTTCCAATGTTCGCGGCGCCTGAGCGCAGAAGATCAAGCAATGCCGCGGGCGCGGCATTCAGTCCTTCAACGGAGGTTTCGCGGTGAATGAGCTTTCCTGATTGGAGAGCAGGTACCGCCTCGGCCAGAAATGCGGGCAGTTCCTTGAAGTGATCCGAAACGATGAACCCTTCGAGCCGCAGGCGCTTCCCAATCGCCAGCATCAGGTTTCGCGGGCCGGGCACGCGCGTGTTGTAGCCGGCGATTCCGCCGCACAACGCGACCCGGCCATAGTTGCGGAGAAGATACAGCGCGGCTTCGAGCTGAGGACCACCCGTGTTGTCGAAATAGACGTGGATGCCTTCCGGAGCACCCTTCTTCAAGTGGTCAAACGGCTCGCCGTCACGGTAATTGAAGGCATAATCGACCTTGAGCTCGTCACGCAGGAAGGCCACTTTGTTTTCTGCGCCGGCGCTGGCGAGCACCCGGCAACCGTGCAACTTGGCGAATTGGCAAGCAGCGCTTCCGACTGCGCCGGCGCCGGCGGAGATAAAAATGGTTTCGCCCTTATTCAAGCCGGCGACGCGGAACAGGCCGATCCATGCGGTGAAGCCGGTGACACCCAATATGCCGAGGAAAGCTGAGGGTGGCGCCAGGCTGGTGTCAACGATTTGCAGTTTCGAGGCTGGAGCGACATAGGCTTCGCGCCATCCATAGATGCTTTGGACAAATGTCCCGACGGGCAACTTCTCATCCTGCGACGCGACCACTCTTCCCACGGCTCCGCCTTCCAGCGGCTGACCGATTTGAAAGGGCGGCACATAGGACTTGCCTTCATTCATGCGTCCGCGCATATACGGATCAACGGACATGCAGACGTTGCGGACCAGGACTTCGCCGGGTTGAGGGTCAGAGACATCGACGGTGGCAAAGGAAAAATTGTCGAGGGTGGGAACTCCCTGGGGTCGGCTGGCGAGACGAACTTCACGGCTCTGCGTTGGCATAACGATTCGTCTCAAGCATAGCGCGTCCTGATCTGAGAGCGTTTGGCGGGGTCTGTAAAAGCAAAAAAAGCCGGTTCAAGCCGACTCCTTCAGCGCTGCCGCGCGATTCCGAGTCTGGCTCGTGAAGGCCTGGTCTTGCGGCGAATTCTGGCCGGCGAGTTCCTGCTCGATCGATTCAAGATTGACATCAACGTTAGCTAGCGCACCGGCGAGGGCGGCATGGGCGAGAGCGGCCGCGGTGATCAGATCGGAGCTCATTCTCGGGTTGGTGATGGGCTTCAGGAGGGTCGCGATCTGCTCCACTTCGACGGCTTTTTCAGCTACGCCGAGGGGCACGCTGGCGGCCTGCCGGAGCGCGGCGACGATCACCCGGCCGCCATCAGAGGATTCTTTCGCCGACCGGTAAGCCTTCATGACTACGTTGTAGGACTCGGCGTCGGCGTCGATGGCGGACTTGAGTTCCTCGCGAAGCTGGGCCAGGCGGGCGATGGCTTCGCTGAGCTGGCCTTCGAACTGCACATAGGCTTTTTTGCCGCGGGACATGGATGCAACCATGCCGGCCAGGCCTGCGGCCATGGAGCCGGCAGCCGCGGCGGCGCTGCCTCCGCCAGGGGTTGCAGTGGGAGCAGCCAGTTGTTCGATAAATGGCTCGATGCCCGCGCGTAGGCCGCCTACGGCGGTTTTGCCGCCCATGATGGCGGCGAGACGGTTTTCGAGGATTAGCGAGGAATCGAAGTTTTCCACCTGCAGGAACCACTCCGAGGCCTGTTCCAAAGCCAGCTTGGGAATGAGCCCTACGATCTCGCTGGAGATGGGGAGGACGCCGTAACGCGCCGCTTCCCTTTTCACGAATTCGAAGACGCGGTGGATGGGAGTCTGCTCGAAATCGGTCAGATTCATTGAAACCTGGGCCATGCCGCGGACCAGAAATCCCGCTGCCTTTACATAGCGGAGGCCGCCCGAGGAAAAGCGCACTGCTTTGGCGATCTTCTTCGCGATATCGACATCGGGCGTGTTCAGAAAGACGTTGTAGGCGATGAGAGACTTGCGCGCGCCGACGACCGTGGCTCCAGCGGTGGGATGCACGCGCGGCTCACCGAAGTCGGGTTTGCGGGCCGGGTTGGTGGCGATTTCGTCGCGAATTCCCTCGAACTGGCCGCGGCGAATATTTTCGAGATTCTGGCGTTCGGGCGTGGCCGCGGCGGCCTCGTAGAGATAGACCGGGATTGCAAAACGCTTCCAGATTTCAGCTCCGACGTGGCGCGCCATGGCTACGCAATCTTCGAGGGTGACGCCGTCAATGGGAATGAAGGGAATAACGTCGGCCGCGCCCATGCGCGGGTGCGCGCCCTGGTGGCGGGTGAGGTCGATCAGCTCGGCAGCCTTGCCTGCGCCGCGGATGGCGGCTTCCTGAATGGCTTCGCGCTCGCCGACGAGGGTGATTACCGAACGGTTGTGGTCGGCATCCATCTCTCGGTCAAGCAGATAGACGCCGGGGATCCGCATGGATTCGACGATGGCATCGACCGTTGACGGGTCGCGGCCTTCAGAGAAATTGGGAACGCATTCAACCAGAGTGTTGGCCACGGCAAGAAGGATAATGAGTGGCGGGACGAAAGGGCAAACCGGAGGGCGGGTCAGCGGGTCGGTTCGTGGTGTCCCAGGTCCCAAAAGCGGGTGTCGAGACCGGAGAGAGCGCGTCTTTTGCCCTTGCAGCGCTCAGTCCTGTTCGGCGCGTAGCCAGCGAAGCATGTGCGGGTAGGGAGGAAGGGATGCCGCGGCGGCGCGTTTGGGGTCCAGCGTGAGGCCCATCCATTGCAGCAAGGGAACGCCGGCATTGCCGTCGCGGTAGACCTGAATAAGGTTCTTCGCAGCGCCCTTGTAGCCGGTGGCGTGGAAGACGATCTCGGGAGCGAGTCCCAGGTGGACGGCGGCGGCATAAGACCAGGTCTGGGCGGCGATCTCGTCACCCATGTCCGAGCCTGCGTTCGATCCGGTGGAGGCGCGCTGCGCGGGGAGCATGGTGGCAAGGTGGCCGGCCTCGTGAAGCAGGTCGCCGGGATACAGCAACCGCTCGGGATCGACGATCAGGCCGCCCGGTTCCAGCGTAACGCCGGGCAGGAACGTATCCGTGCCCAACGGCGCCAGGCGAACGGTAAGGCCAATCTGCCGGAGCCAGTCGACGATGAGGTTTGCGGTGGCGTCGAGCATCGTCCTTGAGTTTAGCGGCTGACCCCGGCCCATGCGGGTAGTATCCTGTGTAGCAGTTTTTGAGGACTGCTTGCAGGTGCAGTTCTTCAGGGAGAGACCGTATGACGACGACCATCGCTCCGGTCATTCGCGCGCCGCGCGGGAATCAACTGCGGTGCAAGGGATGGCAGCAGGAGGCGGCGCTTCGCTGCCTGATGAACAACCTCGATCCGGAGGTGGCGGAGCGGCCGGCGGACCTGGTGGTGTACGGCGGCATCGGCAAGGCGGCGCGGAACTGGGAGTGTTTCCACGCCATCGTGCGCGAGCTGGAACACCTGGGGCATGAGGAGACGCTGCTGGTGCAGAGCGGCAAGCCGGTGGCCGTGTTTCCCACGCACGAGCTGGCGCCGCGAGTGATCATCGCCAACTCCAACCTGGTGGGCAAGTGGGCCACATGGGAGCACTTCAACGAACTGGACCGCAAGGGCCTGATGATGTATGGCCAGATGACCGCCGGGAGCTGGATTTACATCGGCACTCAAGGAATTCTGCAAGGGACGTTTCAGACTTTTGCGGCGCTGGCGGAGCGGCACTTTGGCGGCTCACTCAAGGGCAAGCTGGTGGTGACCGGGGGCGTGGGCGGCATGGGCGGAGCGCAGCCCTTGTCGGTGACGCTCAACGGCGGAGTGGTGCTGGCCATCGACGTGGACCGCAGCCGCATCGGGCGCCGTGTGGATACGCGTTATTGCGACACGCTGACAGAGGATCTGGACCAGGCCCTGACCCTGTGCGAGGCGGCGCGGCGCGAAGAGCGCGCGCTGAGCGTGGGCCTGGTGGGCAACTGTGCTGACGTGCTGCCGGAGATTGTGCGGCGCGGTGTGGAAGTGGACGTGGTGACCGACCAGACCAGCGCGCACGATCCGCTGAACGGTTACGTGCCCCAGGGAATCTCATTGCGCGAAGCAGCGGAGCTGCGGCGCAGCAATCCCGAGGAGTATGTGCGCCGCTCGACGGCCACCATGGTGGTGCATGTGAACGCGATGCTGGCGCTGCAGCGCGCCGGCGCGGTGACCTTCGATTACGGCAATAACATCCGCCGCTTTGCTTTCGATGCCGGGTGCGCGGACGCGTTTCTGATTCCCGGCTTTGTGCCGGAGTACATTCGTCCGCTGTTCTGCACGGGACAGGGGCCGTTCCGCTGGGTTGCGCTTTCGGGCGATCCCAAAGACATTGATCGCACCGACGAGCTGGCGCTCGAGCTGTTTCCGGAAAATGAGATTCTCACGCGCTGGCTTCGTCTGGCGCGGGGCCGATTCGCGTTTCAGGGACTGCCGTCGCGGATCTGCTGGCTGGGTTACGGGGAGCGCGCGCGGATGGGCGAGGCGATCAATGAGCTGGTGCGCAAAGGCGAGCTTTCGGCGCCGATTGCGATTGGCCGCGATCACCTCGACACCGGATCGGTGGCCAGCCCTTATCGCGAGACGGAGAAGATGCTGGACGGGTCAGACGCGGTTGCCGATTGGCCGATTCTAAACGCGCTGCTCAACACGGCGTCGGGCGCAACGTGGGTGAGCTTCCACCACGGCGGCGGCGTGGGGATGGGGTATTCGCTGCACGCAGGACAGGTGACGGTGGCCGACGGCACGGAGATGGCTGCGGGCAAGATCCGGCGTGTGCTGAACAACGATCCTGGGCTGGGAGTGGTGCGGCATGCGGACGCGGGGTACGAACTAGCGCAGCAGACCGCGCGTGAAAAAGGTATTCACATTCCGATGGCGGAGGGATGAAGGGGGCCGGAATGATCGCCATCGTCAACATCGGCCAGCTCGTCACGCTCACCGGGCCGGCGCGGCCACGCGTGGGGCCCGAACTGCACGAGCTGGGAATCATCGAAGACGCCGCGCTGCTCATCGAAGACGGGCGCATTGTTGCGGCCGGGCCGTATGCAGAGCTTTGCGCGCGCATACCTACGGATGCCACGGTTATTGACGCGGAGGGCCGGTGTGTTACGCCGGGCTTTGTGGATGCGCACACGCACCTGGTGTTTGCGGGCAATCGCGCGGCGGAGTTCGAACAGCGCATTGCCGGAGCCACCTATCAGCAGATTGCCGCGGACGGCGGAGGCATTCTGCGCACGGTGAGGCTGACACGCGCGGCCAGCGAAGTGGAATTGCTCAAGGCGGCGCGGCGGCACCGGGACTGGATGCTGCGCGGGGGCACGACGACGCTTGAAGCCAAGTCAGGCTACGGGCTGGAGCGGGAGACGGAGTTGCGCATGTTGCGCGTGCTGCGCCGGCTCGACGAGGAGGGTCCGGTCCGCATCGTATCCACGCTGCTGGCCGCACACACCATCCCACCGGAGTTTGCGGGGCGCCGCGAGGAGTATGTGCGCTGGATCGCGGAGGAGCTGATTCCTGAAGTGGCCGCGGCAAAGCTCGCACGCTACTGTGACGCTTTTTGCGACGACCATGCTTTCACTGTGCAGGAGGCGCACACCGTACTCACTGCGGCCAAGCGGAACGGCCTCGGACTGCGCGTTCATGCAGAGCAGTTCAAGTCGGGCAGCGGAGCTGTGATGGCGTCTATCCTGGGTGCGGCCACCGCCGACCACCTTGAAGCGATCGAAGATGAAGACCTCCATCACCTGTGGACGGCGGGAACACAGCCCATCCTTCTCCCGGGCTCAGTTTTCGCGCTGGGGCGCGATCGGTATCCGCCGGCGCGAAAGATGGTGGAGCGGGGTCTGGGCATTGTGCTGGCCACCGACTTCAACCCGGGGTCGTCTCCGGTCGCGTCCATGGCCTTCATCCTGTCGCTGGCATGCCTGGAGATGCGCCTCACGCCGGCCGAGGCGCTGACGGCCGCGACATTCAACGCGGCCTGCAGCCTGGGCATGGGAGATCGCGTAGGGTCTCTGGAAGCGGGCAAGGAAGCCGATTTTCTGATCCACGAATTTACCGACTACCGCGAACTTGCGTACTTCATCGCCGCGCCTTTTAGACCGCGAGTATTTATTGCGGGCAACGAAGTGACGCCGTGAAAGGCGCAAAGCTGACGCGCCCACCGAGACCTTGTTCATGTTGGATAAGGACCGCGTGAGCAGACAGTTGAGCCAGGCGGGATAATCTAAATATTGGATCGAAATGGTAGGCACGACTGGATTCGAACCAGCGACCTCTTCCGTGTCAAAGCAGAAACACTTATTGCTTTCAACGACTTACATGAATCAGAAGGACATATAGGAGCATCGTAAGTTGTTGAAGAATAAGGAATCGAGAATCGACTTCGGGTTGGACATCGGGTTCACTCGCAGGATGAATATCCTTTAGAATTCATAATCGGTTTCATCTGGTATCGGCCCCGGCGTGGCTGTGGCGTCGGACGCCGCTGCCTGTTTC
>Ga0182014_10000488_pt1 | contig 52327 bp, 36 predicted proteins | sample 612S2DmetaG_FD_120489 | JGI IMG/M metagenome (GOLD analysis project Ga0182014, IMG submission 120489) | Permafrost microbial communities from Stordalen Mire, Sweden - 612S2D metaG | ecosystem: Environmental > Terrestrial > Soil > Wetlands > Permafrost | place: Sweden: Stordalen | collected... | reverse complement strand
TTTGCGCGCCAGTTCCACAGCTACTGAAGCGATGGAAACAGAATTCGAGCCGATCTCGGTCTCGGTGCGAACCTTCTTGGCGGCTGCAAATGTGCACTGCAACAGGTGCTCAAGTTGGCCGCCCACGGTGCCCGCGGCGTGAGCCACGGCGAAAGCCTCCTTCACCTGGCCCAGAATCTGCGGCTCGCCCACCACCATCGAATCCAGGCTGGCAGCCACACGGAAAAGATGGCGCACAGCCTCCTGATCGCGGTGTTCGTAAAGGTGCGGAGCCAGCAGCGCCGGGTCCAGGCCGAAATGCCGTTGGAGAAAGCTGGTCAGGTCAGCGTTGGGCGACTCGACCGCGGCCAGAATCTCCACGCGGTTGCAGGTGGAGACGATCATGCACTCGGTCACGCCGGGCACAGCGGCCAGGGCGCGGGTGGTCTCCGGCAGATCCTCGCGAGAGATGGCGATCCGCTCACGCAGTTCGATGGGCGCGGTCTTGTGATTGACGCCAATGAGGGCCAGGGTCATCGTGGACCGTACCTGTGCACGTGGCTGAAGATATTGGCCAGCAACACGGCCATCATCACCAGGAAAACCGCGCCGGAGAGATAGACGGCCCGGCGGCCGCGAAGGCCGACGCTGCGGCGAACAAAGAGCAGGGTCACGTAGACGACCCAAAGGGCGAAAGAGGCGATGACCTTGGGGTCAAGGAAATAGGCCGCGCCCAGAGGCGTTTCCTGCGCCAGAACCGAGCCGATCACCAGGCCCACGGTCATGCAGGGAAAGCCGAATTCGAGGGTGGCGTGGGCGATGCGCTCCAACGTGTCAAGGGGCGGCAGCCAATCCAGCGGGAGCCACCAGGAGTCCTCGCCGGGCTTGCGCTTGCTCTTCAGGCGGCGCTCCTGGACGAGGTAAAGAGCCGAGGAGAGCAGGCTGAATCCGAGGGCTACATACGCCGCCAGCAGCGCCGCAATATGAGCTACGAGCCAACTGATGCGCACGCCTTCCGAGGGGAAGGCGTAGCGGTCAGGCCCCAGGGAGGGCACAAAAACCGCAAAGAAAGTGATAGGTAAGACAAAGATTCCAAGGGAGATTGCGTCGTAGAGCCACCAGACGACGAAAAATATTCCGGCCACGGCAAAGCCCAGTAACGACTCAATTTCGCGGACACCTACAGGCATCCAGCGATGGGCCTGGACGAGCATTTCAACAAGCGATACAAAGTGAAAAAAGAAGCCCAGGCCAGCCAGGTGAATGCAGGTCTTGCGCCAGCGCAAGATGCCATATAGCACGGCCGGAAAAACGGCCACAGCCGCCGCCGCATAGAGGATCGCCGCAACTCGGAGCCAAAGGAGGTACATTCAATTCTCACCTTACTGGTGCAAATAAACAGTATACTGTGATGCAAATCACCAAGAGGAGATTAAAACTCAGCCTTGCTGTTCATCCGCCCTGTGTGCTCATTTCTTGATTGTCTCTCCAGAAAGAGCGGGAGCAGAGGAATAAGTCGAACAATTGAGGGCACATCCCCCAGATAGTCGTTGCCACAGCCTACCAAACAACCCTCCCCAGACGCCAAGAAAAGCTGCTTGACAGGAGATGAAGATACTTGAAGGCTACTTTGCCATAATTTCAGGACGGCCACGATGGATTATTCGCTTTCTGGCGGATATACTTTACGAACGTAAGCAACTGAGCAAAGGAGGCATGGGTTGCCTGAGTCCACCAAGGAAAAACTGCTGGATCCACTGGGATGGAAGATGCTCATTGAGCTACAAAAGGACGCCCGCATCTCCTATGCCGAGTTGGGCCGCCGCGTTGGGCTCTCGACGCCGGCAGCCGCGCAGCGCGTTCGCCGCATGGAAGAAGAGGGCATCATCCGCGCTTACCGCGCGGAGATCAGCCCCGCGCATGTGGGTTTACCCATCACGGCCTTCATTCGCATCAGCATTGTGGGCGACGTGCTGACCAAACTGACCGCCCGGGTCCGCTCCATGACCGAGATCGTCGAATGCCACCGGGGAACGGGAGCAGACTCGTTCATCTTGAAGGTGAACGTGGTCTCGGTGGAACATTTGAACGACGTGATCGACCGGCTTACGCCCTTCGGAACCACGTCCACTTCGCTGATCCTGGGTTCCATTGTCGAAAAGAATCTTCTGGGGCCGGAAAATCTCAAATGGCCGGCCTGATGCAAGGCTGATTCTTAATTACGAATGCCAGCTAATACCTCTTCAATCTCTGCCTTTTCAGCGGAGGTGACCGGCAGCAGCGGCAAGCGGGCGCGGCCTCCGTAGTAGCCGTTGAAGTCGCAGGCGTATTTCACGCTGGGAATGCCCAACTCACCTACGATGCGCCGATTGGGGCCGGTGATGCGCTCCTGCTTCTGTTCGGCGAGCTTACGGTCGTGGTCCTTCCAGGCTAGATAGACCTCCTGGCAAGCCTGGGGAGCAAAGGCGGCAAAACCGAGGATTCCCCCGCAGGCTCCAGCCTCAAGGGCTCCAAGGAGCGTGGTTGCCGAGCCGGTGATCACCTGAAAACCGACTTCTTTGGTGCGCGTCTTGATGGGTGCAACCGGTAGAGTTGCCTTGACGGCCACGCCACTGGCCAAATCGCCAGCGGAGATGAGAGCATCGCCAACGCCAGCCCTGGGCGCCAACATACGCCCGGTGACCGCCTCGAAGACGGGCGTCACGGTTACGCTCCGCCGGGGTGCGGCGCTGGTTTGTTCGACCAAGGCGCTAATTCGCTCGACGTTGCCGGTGGAATCCTTGATGCCGAAGATGTTGGGATGATGGGCCAGTTCGGCTACCAGATCGATGGGAATGTTGTAGGGCACGCAGTGAGGAACGTTATAGAGCAACACCGGCAGCGGCGAGCGGTCAGCCACGCAGCGGAAGTAGTTGAGCACAGCCGCCGGAGACATCTTGCTGGCGTAGTAGGTGGGCGTGCGGACCAGAACGGCGTCGTAGCGGAACTCGGCCGCAGCCTCAGCCAGCTCGACCGTGGCCTTTACGCTCTCCCGTCCAACGCCGGCGATGAGCACCTTTTCCGGCGCGACAGCCTCAGCGGCGACACGCAACACGTCGCGGCTCTCGCCGTCGTCCAGCAGCGGAGCTTCGCCTGTTGAACCCAAAAGCAGCACTCCCGACAGCGGGCTGCGGGAATAGCGGGCCATATTGGCCTCAAGTTTACGGTAGTAGACGCGCTCATCAGAGTAAAACGGCGTGGAAACGGCGGCAAAAATACCCTCTAGCAACATGAGGTAATTGTAGCGGCACAGATTCAGGGTCCAAAACTGCCCCGCATGATTCCGTATCTTCGATTTCGAGGTTTCCCACCCTTTCGCAAGGAAAAAGCGAAAGGATGGGGCACGGAAGATGGTGCATCAACAAACAGTCAGAGGCCTGACCGGCGGCACATCAGACTCTTCTCACTCGCCTCTGTCGGCGCGTAACTGTTGCAAGGCATGAACCGTGGTGTGGCGGCGCTGCATGGCGGCGATGCCCTCAGCGGCGGCCTGCCCTGCGGCGATGGTCGTGATGGCGGGAATGCGCGCCAACACCGCGGAACGACGAATAGCTTTTTCATCGAAGAATGTATCCTGGCCGCACTGGGTGTTGACAATGAGCTGAATGCGGTCGCCCTTGATCAGGTCAACAATGTTGGGCCGACCTTCTTTGACCTTGTAGACGCGCTCAACCGTGAGGCCGGAGTTCTCCAGAACTTTGGCCGTGCCCTCGGTGGCGACGATTCGGAAGCCGAGGTGAACGTAGCGGCGCGCCAATTCGATGGCCGCCGGCTTGTCGATGTCGTTGACGCTGAAGAAGACTGTTCCGCCGCAAGGCAGAAGCTGTCCGGCCGCGAGCTGAGCCTTGGCAAAAGCCTCGCCAAAGCTGGCCGCCACGCCCATTACCTCTCCCGTAGACCTCATCTCAGGGCCCAGAACCATATCCGTACCGGCGAATTTGCTCCAGGGAAAGACCGGCGACTTCACAAAGAAGTGTGTACCGGTATCGAAGTCTTTGCCACTGGCAAGCTGGTCTGGCAACAGATCGCGAAGCTTGCGGCCGGTCATCAGCCGCGCGGCAATCTTGGCCAGCGGAATTCCGGTGGCCTTCGAAACGTAAGGCACAGTGCGCGAGGCACGCGGATTGACCTCGATGATGAAGACGTGATCCTGACCCTCGGCGTCGCGCTGAATGGCGAGCTGCAGATTGACCAGCCCGATCACATTGAGCGCCAGGGCGAGTTTGCGGGTATAGGTGCGGATGACATCAAGCGTCTCAGGACGGATGCTCACGGCGGGCAAAACGCAGGAGGAGTCGCCGGAGTGGATGCCGGCCTCTTCGATGTGCTGCATGATTCCTGCGATGACAACATCCTCGCAGTCGCAGAGCGCATCCACATCGATCTCGATGGCACTCTCCAGAAAGTGATCGACGAGCACCGGCCGTTCCTGCGAGTACTCGACCGCCTGCTTCATGTATTGGGCAACCGCGTCGGCGTCATACGCGATGACCATCGCGCGGCCACCAAGCACGTAGCTGGGCCGTACCAGCACCGGGTAACCGATGCGCTCGCCGACAGCCAGCGCTTCTTCGACGCTGGTAGCCGTACCGCCCGCGGGCTGCGGAATCTTCAGTTCATCGAGCAGCTTGCCGAAGCGCTTGCGGTCTTCCGCAAGATCAATCGACTCAGGCGATGTGCCGATGATGGGAACGCCGGCCGCGCGCAACCGTTGAGCCAGGTTCAGCGGCGTCTGCCCGCCGAACTGAACAATCATGCCGATCTCAGCACCCGACCGCGCCTCGTGGTTGTAGATTGCCAAGACGTCTTCCAGCGTCAACGGCTCAAAATAGAGCCGGTCGCTGGTGTCGTAGTCGGTGGAAACGGTCTCAGGGTTGCAGTTGACCATGACAGTCTCATAGCCGTCTTCCCTGAGCGCAAAGGCAGCGTGGCAACAGCAGTAGTCGAACTCGATGCCCTGACCAATGCGATTCGGGCCGGAGCCGAGAATGATGACCTTCCGCGTCGAGGTCGGCGGCGCCTCGTCTTCTTCGTCGTAAGTCGAGTAGAGGTAGGGCGTCATGGACTCGAACTCGGCCGCGCAGGTGTCCACCAGCTTGAAGACCGGCTTGATTCCCTTCGCTTCGCGCAGTTCCCTTACCCGCTGCGTACCGGCGTGCCCCTCCAGCTTCCACTCGGTGGCGATGCGCTCGTCGCTAAGGCCGAGGCGCTTGAGATGACGCAACTCTTCTGTGCTGATATTCTCTGGCGTCGTCTCTGCAATCGAACTCTGCGCCAGCGTGATTTCACGAATCTGATGAAGGAACCACGGGTCCATGCCGGTGAGCCGCGCCACTTCACGCACGCTCATGCCGCGCTCGAAGGCAAAGCGGATGTAGCCGAGCCGCTCAGGCTTGGGCGTCACCAGCATCTGCGTCAGCCGCCGCGGCTCCAGAACCTCCGTGCCGGTCTTCTTGCCTGTTTCCAGCGCGCGCCAAGCCTTCATCAAGGCTTCCTTGAAGGTGCGGCCAATGGCCATCACCTCGCCCACCGACTTCATCTGCGGGCCGAGCGTCTCGTCAGAACCGGGGAACTTTTCGAATTGCCACTTGGGAATTTTGACAACGACATAATCAATCGTCGGCTCGAAACAGGCCGGGGTTTTCCTGGTGATGTCGTTGGGAATCTCGTCGAGCGTGTAACCCACAGCGAGCTTGGCGGCGATCTTGGCGATAGGGAAGCCGGTGGCCTTGGAGGCCAGCGCCGAAGAACGCGAGACGCGCGGATTCATCTCAATCACAGTCATGCGGCCATCGACGGGATTGACGGCAAACTGCACGTTGGAACCGCCGGTCTCAACGCCGATCTCGCGCATCACCGCAATGGCCGCGTCGCGCATCTTCTGGTACTCGCGATCAGTGAGCGTCTGTGCCGGCGCCACGGTGATGGAGTCGCCAGTATGCACGCCCATGGGATCAAAATTTTCAATCGAGCAGATGATGATGACGTTGTCCGCCAGGTCGCGCATCACCTCCAGCTCGTACTCTTTCCAGCCCAGTACGCTCTCTTCTATGAGACACTCATGCACCGGTGAAAGATCAAGCCCGCGCGCCAGAATCTCCATCAACTCTTCGCGGTTGTATGCGATGCCGCCGCCCGTGCCGCCGAGCGTGAAGCTGGGGCGAATGAGCACGGGAAAGCCGAGCTTGCTGGCAAATTCCAGGCCATCGCGGAGGTTATTGACCAAAGCAGATTTGCAAACATCGAGGCCGATGCGCTGCATCGCATCCTTGAAAAGCAGGCGGTCCTCGGCCTTCTTGATGGCTCCGAGCTTGGCGCCGATCAGCTCGACGTTATAGCGGTCGAGAATGCCCGCATCAGCCAGATCGACGGCGAGATTCAGCGCCGTCTGTCCGCCGACCGTCGGCAGCAAAGCAAACTTGCCCGAAGCGGGATTGGAAGCGAGCATCTCCGCCTCGATGCGGATGATCTCCTCGACGTACTCGCGGGTGAGCGGCTCGATGTAGGTGCGGTCGGCCAGCTCCGGATCGGTCATGATGGTGGCGGGGTTGGAGTTCACCAGCACCACCTCATAGCCCTCCTGCTTGAGAGCCTTGCAGGCCTGCGTGCCGGAGTAATCGAACTCCGCCGACTGACCAATCACGATTGGTCCCGAGCCGATCACCAAGATCTTCTGAATGTCATTTCTGCGTGGCATTTGTTTGTTCGTTTCCTTGCTAAATCTGTTTCCTGGCTAAACCGTGCTATTCGGACATTGAAGGCATGGGCTTTAGCCCGTACCCTTCACTACAGCCCGAGCCCTTCAACTACAGCCCGGTAGTTTCTTTGCCATCCTTGCGGCACGACTGAAGTCGTGCCCTTTCAAAGCTCTCCAGAGTACAGCATTACGTTTCAAAGCACTTCATCGTGCAGTTTGTCGGCAGGTTTGACGCGACAGCATCTTCCACAGCTCGATGGCGCTCAAAAAACAGCGGAGCCTGGGCCCCGCTGCGGTTGCATAAGCTACGCCTCGAAAAGAACTCAGAGTGCTTCATCCCTTCCACTCCTCCATCAGCTTGCGGAAGTCATGGAAGAGATAGTTCGAGTCGTGCGGGCCGGGAGCGGCTTCGGGGTGGTACTGGACGCTGAACAGCGGGAGCGTCTTATGGCGCAGGCCTTCCAGCGTCTGGTCATTCAGATCCACGTGGGTCAGCTCTACTTCATTGGCGTTGATCGAATCCGGATCAACGGCGAAGTTGTGGTTGTGGGCCGTGATCTCCACCTTTCTGGTGGCGATGTTCTGCACGGGGTGGTTGCCGCCGTGGTGACCGAACTTGAGCTTGTAGGTTTTGCCGCCCAGGGCAAGACCGGTGAGTTGATGGCCTAAACAGATACCAAAAATCGGCACGCGGCCCAGCATCTTGCGAATGGCGCGGACAGCATAACCGACCGGCTCCGGGTCGCCGGGGCCGTTCGAGAGGAAAACGCCGTCGGGCTTCAGCTCGAAGACATCCTCGGCGCTGGTTTCGGCAGGGACTACCGTCACACGGCAGCCCTCGCGGACCAACATACGCAGAATGTTGAGCTTGATCCCAAAATCATAAGCCACCACATGGAACTCACGCGCTTTTGCGTCTTGGGCGAGAGCAGCAGCCAAGAGAGGATCGCCCGTCTGGTTGCGGCTGTCGGTGTTGTCGAAGGTGTAGATCGACTTGGTGGAGACCACGCGCGCCAAGTCAGTCCCGGCCATCTTCCTGATGCTGCGAGCCTTCTGGACCAGCGCCTCGGCATCGGCTGTTTGAGTCGAAATCACGCCGCGCATGGCTCCGTATGTGCGCAGATGACGCACCAGGGCGCGGGTATCGATCTCAGCCAGCACGGGGACAGAGTAGCGTTCCATGTACTCATCGGCGACCCGCTCGGAGCGCCAATTGGAGCTGATGGGCGAGAACTCGCGGACGATCAGGCCCTCGATATAGGGCTTGGCCGACTCGTTATCTGCCTCGTTGGTGCCGTAGTTGCCGATCTCGGGGTTGGTGAGGACAACAATTTGCCCGGCATAGGAGGGATCGGTGGCGATTTCCTGGTAGCCAGTGAGGGAAGTATTGAAAACGACCTCGCCCCGGCATTCTCCAGGTGCACCGTAGCCGCGACCGCGAAAGATGCGCCCGTCTTCGAGCGCTAAGATTGCCTGCATTACCTCTCCGAGGAGTGGATCTTATCGATTTTAACAGTCTTTGAGCAGTTTGAGCCGGTGGAATACCCGGCGTAAGTTCTCCGTATCCCTAGCGTACCGTGCCCGCATCGCGTGCCGGCCAATAGACGAAGGCAGCCTTTCCGTAAATGAGCGAACGCTCGACAGGGCCGAATTCGCGGCTATCGGAAGAAATGGACCGATGGTCGCCCATCATGAAGTACGTCTCCGCGGGAACGACCATCAGCGGCATTGAGCGGAGGTCGCGGTACTCCTCCGGGACGTAGTTCTCGCGAAGCCGCTGACCGTTGAGCCAGACAGTACCGCGGTCGATGCGTAGCCGGTCTCCGGGCAGTGCGATGACCCGCTTGATGTAGCTCTTGTCGGGGTCGCGCGGATAGCGGAAGACCACCACGTCGCCGCGCTCGATGGGCGAGAGGTGGTAGACGAACTTGTTGATGAAAAGACGGTCCTGGTCCTCCAGCCGCGGCAACATGCTGGTGCCTTCAACGCGCACAGGCTGGTAAAGAAAGGTGATGATGAGCACCGAGGCAGCGGCAGAGACCAGCAAATCACGGATCCATAGCCCAAGGCCGCCGGCTTTATGCGTCGGCACAGGCGTTGGGGCGAGAGCTGGCTGGTTCAAGTCTGCTCCAGGAGAGATCTCTGGTTCGCTGCTGGGGGGGGTGGGGGGAAACGCTTCCATCTGCTCCTGCTCTTGTAGAATCAATTTCTTGCGAATTTCATTCGGCGAAAACGAGGTACGAACGCAACCCAGGGGCAAAGAAACATTCTCAGAAGAATTGGTTCAGGAATCCTGAGAGCTGGGTGCAACCGGTTATCCGCCTAATGAGATTGTAATCTTTCGCCCATCCAGGAGAAAGACGCCGGAGGGATACTAAAGTGCTCGCCTTTACTTCGGGCGGATTTACACGACTTGTCCGTCCAAGCTACCCCGGTGCCGTCCTGCCGCGATACTCTTAAAGCCGACGTGATCAAGAAAGACAAACAACACGGTACCCCGCTCTCTCCCCTTTTGGACAAGAACGTCGGCGAACCAGCGCCCTTCCATCCTTTGGAGAAAAGCGACGCGGAGCTGACGCCGTTCATGCGGCAGTGGACGGCAGCGAAGCGGGAAAATCCGGATGCGCTGCTCTTCTTCCGGATGGGCGATTTCTACGAGCTGTTCTACGACGATGCCGTAACGGCCAGCCGGGAACTGCAACTGACGCTGACGGCGCGAGACCGGGAGCGCAATCAGCCGATGTGCGGAGTTCCCTATCACGCCGTGGAGGGCTATCTGGCGCGTCTGCTCCGCATGGGCTACCGCATCGCCCTCTGCGACCAGATGGAGGACCCCAAGCTCACGAAAAAACTTGTCCGGCGGGAGGTGACGCGCGTGCTCTCGCCCGGGACGGCTCTGGACGCCGGGCTAGGACAAGAACAGAACAATTTTCTGGCGGCGCTGTTTGAGAGCGGCACCCAGAAAGAGCCGGTTTGCGCGGTGGCCCTGCTGGACGTTTCGACGGGGGAGTTCCGGACAGCGGAGTTTTTGGGCGCGGCAGGGCGGCAGCAGGCGGTGGACGAGATTCTGAAAGCGGGATCGAGCGAGGTGCTTTTGCCCACGAGCGCCGAGTTGCCCGCACAGTTGGAGCGGATTCCGGCGCGGACGCGCGTGGAGGACTGGGTTTGGACGCGGGAATTCGCCGTTCCGCTGGTGGAGCGACAACTGAATGTGCAGTCGCTGGAAGGCTTTGGGCTGACGGGACATCCAGCGGCGGCGATTGCGGCTGGGGCTGTGCTGCACTACGTAAGGACAACGCAGAAGAATGAGGCGCTGCACGTTGACAGCCTTCGATTTGAGGAGCACTCGACGGCGCTCGAACTGGACCAGGTGACGGTGCGGAATCTGGAGTTGGTTGAACCGCTGTTTTCAGGACAGGACGACCGGGCGACGCTCTTCCACACCATGGATGCGTGCCAGACGCCGATGGGCAAGCGACTCTTGAGAGCGACGATTCTGCGGCCGCTGGTGGATGCGGTGGCGCTGGAAGCCCGGTATGAGGCTGTGGGCGAGGCGCATGGGGATCTGGTGCGGCGCGAAGAGATTCGGCGGGCGTTTTCAGGGCTTTTGGATCTGGAGCGATTGCTGGCGCGGCTTTCTTTGGATTCTGCCGGACCGCGCGACGTGCGGGCACTGGCCGCGAGCTTGAGCCGCCTGCCGGGGCTGAAGACGGCGCTCGATGCGATGCAGGCGGCGCGGTGGCATCAATTGGCGGAGCGGCTGGATACGCTCGAAGACGTAACGGCGCGGATTGCAACGACGCTGGTCGATGAGCCTCCGCTGACGCTGGTGGATGGCGGGGCGATTGCGGAAGGCGTGGACGCGGAACTCGATGAACTGCGGACGATTTCGACGACTGGCCGACAGCAGATTGCGGCCATTGAAGAGCGGGAACGGGAGCGGACGGGGATCGGTTCGCTCAAGGTAAGGTATAACTCGGTTTTCGGTTATTACATCGAGATCACCAAAGCGAACATGGCGCTGGCGCCGGCCGATTATGAGCGCAAACAAACGCTGGTCAACGCGGAACGGTTTACGACGCCGGAGTTGAAGGAGTATGAGCGCAAGATCCTGACGGCACACGAGCGGTCAATTGAGATTGAGAAGCGGATTTTTGCCGAGTTGCGGCGGGCGGTTCTGGAGGCCGCGGGACGAATCAAGCGAGCCTCCGCGGCTGTGGCGGAAGCGGACCTGCTAGCTTGCTTTGCGCACCTTGCGGCGGGACGGCAATATGTGCGACCCACCATCTCAGAAGATTCGGTGATCGAGGCAGTGGCTGGCCGCCATCCGGTGATCGAGCAGTGGATGGAGGAGACGCGCGAGGGACGGTTCATTGCCAACGACCTCTACTTGAATGCGGCGGACCTGGATGGAAAAGGCGATGGGCCGAGCCTTCTGCTGATCACCGGCCCGAACATGGGCGGTAAGAGCACCTATCTGCGTCAGGCGGCGATGCTGATTCTTCTTGCCCAGATGGGCAGCTTTGTGCCGGCTGAGAGTTTGCGCTTTGGTCTGGTGGACCGGATTTATACGCGCATCGGGGCCAGCGACAACGTGGCGCGGGGCCGCTCGACCTTTATGGTGGAGATGACGGAGACGGCGACGATTCTGAATACGGCGACGAACCGATCGCTGATTCTGCTGGACGAGATGGGCCGGGGAACGGCAACCTTCGACGGGTTGTCACTGGCCTGGGCGACGGTGGAGTATCTTCACGCCGAGACCGGAGCGCGGACGCTCTTTGCCACGCATTACCACGAGCTGACGATGCTGGCCGAGAAGCTGCCGCGCGTGCGGAATCTGCGCGTAGGCGTGAAAGAGGCGGCGAGCGGAATTGTGTTTTTGCATAACATTGAGCCAGGAGCGGCGAGCAAGAGTTATGGCATCGAGGTGGCGCGCCGGGCAGGACTGCCGGCGGCGGTGATCGAGCGGGCAAAGCACTTGCTGCGGCAGCATGAGAAGCAGGAACGGCAGAGCGTACAGGTGGAAACGACGCCGGAACCTGTGCAGTTGACGATTTTTACGCCGCTCTCGCAGCGGATTGTGGACCGGATCGAGGCAACGGACGTGAACCAGTTGACGCCGTTGCAGGCGCTGAATCTGCTGGAGGAACTTCAGCAGGAGTTGAAGGAAAAAGGATGAAGAACAAGGGAATTGAGGGCAAGACAGCATGATAGCGAAGACGATGATGGTGGCCGGGATTATGAGCGGGACCTCGGCCGATGGGATCGACGTAGCCGTGGTAGAAATTGCTCCGGGCAAGAAGCGGGCCGGGCTCGATCGGCCGATGCTGACACTGGTGGCACATGAGGGATTCGCGTTCCCTGCCCCGCTGCGGCGTGCGGTACTGGCATCAATGAACGCTGCTGTGACCTCGACGGCGGAGCTGGCGCGGCTGAACTGGCGGCTGGGAACCGCCTACGCGGAGGCAGTCAACGCGACGCTCGAACGGCATAATGTGAAGCTCGATCTGATTGGCAGCCACGGACAGACACTCTATCATCAGCCACGCGCTGAAAACTACGCGGGCCGGCGCTTCGGCTGCACCTGGCAGTTGGGCGAGCCAGCGGTGATTGCCTCGGGCACTGGAATTCCAGTGGTGTCGAACTTTCGGCCGGCGGATATGCTCGCCGGAGGCCAGGGAGCGCCGCTGGTTCCGTTGCTGGACTATGTGATGTTTGCCGACCCCAAGCGCGGGCGCGTACTGCAGAACATCGGCGGCATTGCCAACCTGACCGCCATTCCCGCTGGTGCTGCGATGGATGCGGTGGTAGCCTTCGACACCGGCCCAGGAAACATGGTGATCGATGCGCTGGCGCACGAACTCCTCGGCAAAGACTTCGACCGCAACGGGAATTGTGCAGCACGCGGCACTGTGCTGGCAAAGGTGCTGTCGGGCGAGCTGCGCAATCCATACTTCAACATCAAGCCACCACGCACGGCGGGGCGAGAACAGTTTGGGCGCGAGTATGCTGCGAAGTTTCTGGCAGCCTGCCAACGGCAGAGCAAGCTGCCCGAGGACGCGCTGGCCACGGCGACCGCGCTGACGGCCGAGACGATTGCGCAGAGCTATAAAACTTTTGCCCGGCGCGGGATGAAGGGCAATGGAGTGGATTACATTGTCTCCGGCGGCGGGGCGCGCAACGCAACGCTGATGGCGATGCTGGCAAAACGGCTCGGGCCGTTGGGTTGCGAGTTGGCGGCCAGCGAGCAGTTCGGCCTGCCCGCCGAAGCCAAGGAAGCCGCGGCCTTTGCGCTGCTGGCCTGGCAGACGTGGCATCACTTGCCGGGAAATGTGCCTCGGGCAACCGGCGCGGCGCGGCCGGTGATTCTAGGGCAAGTGACATACGCCTAGAATGCCCTTGGCTCTCCTGCAATACGACTACTGGCATAGATTCATGGCGTTCCATCCTTGCGACGGAATAAGTTGCAAGGATGAAACGCCCGACAATTAGATTAATTATCTGTTAATTCGCTGAAATACCGCGCTTTCACGGCAAACTCCTCACACTACGGAACGGGCCCCTCAACCTTTTGGCGGTTTGGTCCGTCTATGCAATCAGAGATGATATTTTGCACCCCGACGCCAAGAGATTTCAGCCGGTGGAAAGTTGGTTTATGAAGAGCACCATGAAGATTCGACTCCTTCCGAGGATTGCGCTTGTATTGATAGGGATTGCCCTGCTGGCCGGCACGGTTTTGGCCGACGCACAGGCACCTTCCAAATTGGTGGGCGCAATTACCGCCATCAGCAGCAACACGCTGACCGTCAAGACCGATGTGGACGGTGTTCACCAAGTGAACGTGCCTGCTTCAGCAACGATCAAGCGCGTTGCTCCTGGACAAAAGGATTTGAGCGCCGCAAAGACGATTCCGTTCAACAGCCTTGAAACCGGGGACCGCGTACTGGTGAAACTCGATCCAGACGCCCCCGCGGGGACTGAAGAGGCATTACAGATTATCGCCATCAAGCAGTCCGACGTAGCGCTGAAACAACAGAAGGATCGCGAAGACTGGCAACTGCGCGGGGTGGGCGGACTGGTGAAGAGCGTTGACTCAGGCTCGGGAGTCATTGTGTTGACCAGCGGCACGGGAGCAGCGGAGAAAACGATTACCGTGCACACCACCAAGGCGACCATGCTGAAGCGCTATGCGCCAGCCTCCGTGCGCTATGACGCGGCGCTTCCGGCACCGATCAACGCCGTCCTCGCGGGAGACCAGTTAAGAGCACGAGGCACGAAGAGTGCAAACGATACAGAGATTGCCGCCGAAGAGGTGATTTCCGGTAGCTTCCGCAACATCTCCGGAACTGTTATTTCGCTCGATGCGGCCAGCTCGACGCTGGTGGTCAAGGATCTGGCGACAAAAAAGCCCCTCACCATTCACATCGCAAATGACGCGCAGATGCGGCGACTTCAGGATAGCGCGGCACAGATGCTGGCGGCACGGCTCAAAGGAAGCACGACCGGCGGAGCGGCGTCAACGCAGCATCGCGGCGCCGGATCATCGAGCGCTACAAATGGGGGCGGCCAGACCCGCAACGGCGGCCACAACGGGGAATCCAATGGCCAGAGCGGAAGCGGAGACTCGCAACAGATGCTGAGCAACTCCCCGGCTATCCAACTTGGCGATCTGAAGAAGGGCGAGGCGGTCATGCTGGTAGCTACGGCGGGCACAACCGAGGTCACGGCTATCACGCTGCTGGCGGGCGTTGAACCTCTGCTTGAAGCTCCCGCGGCCAGCCAGAACCTACTTGCAAACTGGAGCATGAGCTCCGGCGCGCCCGAAGTTACCCAATAGTTCCACACAGAACAAACGAAGACAAGCGAGGAATACGTGTATTCAAAATTGCATTGCTGCACTCATTTTCTGATTTTCCTGGCGTTGAGCGTGGCCGCAGTATTTGCGGCACAGGCGCAAACCCCCGCAACGCCGGTTGCACCTTCCGGAGCCACGACAGTCGCTGCCGTACCGGCAACTCCGGTTACAACAGCCACTGTGCGGGGACAGATCGCCGACCCTTCGGGCGCCCTGATTCCAGGCGCAACGATCTCCATCGCCACCTCGGCGGGAAGAGTCGTGGCCACAACGACTGCGGACACGGTCGGCCATTATGCGGTGAACAATCTGGCTCCTGGCAGCTATATCGTGCGGGCCAACTTCCAAGGCTTCGCGCCCTTTGCTTCACCGGCGATTCAGCTTGCAGCCGGACAGGTGAAGCACGTGGACGTTTCAATGGCCATGGTGGCCGAGGAACAGAGCGTGGTGGTCACCGACGAGTCGCCCGCGCTGGTCAATGTGGAGGCGGGTGGCAACGCCAACGCGATCATCCTGAAAGACAAGGATATGGACGCGCTGTCGGACGATCCGGACGAGCTGTCGAACGAGTTGACGGCACTGGCCGGACCTGCAGCCGGGCCGAACGGCGGGCAGATTTACATCGACGGATTTACGGGCGGGAACCTGCCGCCCAAGTCGGCGATTCGCGAGATTCGCATCAATCAGAATCCCTACTCTGCCGAGTTCGACCGGCTGGGCTACGGGCGCATTGAGATTCTGACCAAGCCGGGCACCGACAAGCTGCACGGGCAGGCCTTCGCCATGGGCAACGACAAGAGCTTCAATACCGGAAATCCGTTTACCCCAAACGTTCCCGACTATCACAGCTACCAGTTCAACGGAACCCTGAACGGATCACTCTCGAAGAACGCCTCTTTCTTTGTCAGCGCCGAGCGGCGTAACACGCAGAATGCCAACATCTATGACGCTGAAATCGGCAATAATGTCTTCGACAACGGCGCGCTGCTGAATCCTCACACGCGCACCAACGCCTCAGCTCGCCTCGACTTGCAGATGGGTCAGAAGAATACGCTTACGGCGCGCTACGGGATCTATCACGATACCGACAACAGCGACCTGGGCAGCACCATCGCTTTGCCCACCCAGGCCACTTCCTCCACTTCAACGGATCACTCCATCCAACTGAGTGACGCCCTCATTATCAACAACCACATCGTCAACGAGACCCGCTTCCAGTATCGCCACGAAGCCTCTTCAGAGACTCCGGCGAGTACCGACCCGGCGGTTTCAGTATCGTCGTACTTCACCGGTGGCGGCTCCTCGGCTCAGCGCTCCGACGATCACTCCAACAGCTTCGAGTTGCAGAACCTGACCACCATGTCTTTGGGCGCTCATGCGGTCAAATTCGGCACGCGGTTGCGTGATAATCGCGACAGCAACTCCACCAACGGGGGCTTCAACGGCAGCTTTACCTTCGCCGCGCTAGACGCCTACACCAACGCAACGGCGGCCCTGGGAAGCAACAGCTTTGTCTCTGGCCTTTCAGCGGACGCACTGCCGCAAACATTGAGTTACACCACCGGCCCGCAGGCAGCCAGCGCCAGCGTCTTCGACGCGGCGGTCTTCGTGCAAGACGACTGGAAGGCAAACAAGAATCTGACTGTTTCCGGCGGCCTGCGCTGGGAGTCGCAAAACCACATCTCCGACCACAGCGACTGGGCTCCCCGCGCGGCTCTGGCTTATGCACTCGACGGTCACAAGACCGGCAAAACCAAGACCGTGCTGCGCGCAGGCTACGGCCTCTTTTATGACCGCTTCTCATTGGGTTCAGTGATGAACCTCGTTCGCGATGGCGGCAACGCCAATAGCCAGACGCAGCATACGATCACGAACCCTTCCTGCTTTGCGAACAGCTTTATCACCAATCTGACTAGCGACGAGCTGGCTAGTTGCATCAGCTCGTCCAGCGCAGCCACCACCAGCACCAACACCATCATGCAGGTTGCGCCCAACTATCACTCGCCTTACACGCAGCAGTTCGGCGCCAGCCTCGAACGCCAGTTGACGAAGAGCACCTCGCTCACGGCCACCTACCTGCACTCCTTTGGTGTGCATCAGATGGCCACCATCGACGCCAATGCCTATGAGCCAGGAACCTTCGTCTATGGCAGTTCCACATTGACCGGCACGCGGCCCGATCCAACCAAGGGCATCGTGGACGAATACTATCCCGAGGCGGTCTTCAAGCAGAACCAGTTGATCCTGAACATCAACGCCAAGTTGACTCCCAACTTGAACGTGATGGGCTTTTACAACTACACCTCCGCGCACTCCAACACGGGAGCGGCGTCGAACTCCTACAACCTGAACCTGAATTACGGGCGCGCCAGCTTCACTCCGAGCAATATGATCTTCATGATGGCCAACTACCAGGCCCCCTGGGGCGTGCGCTTCAATCCATTTCTGATTGCCCAGGCGGGCAGACCCTACAACATCGCCACCAACAACGATCTTACTGGCGACAACTTCTTCAATGACCGGCCGTCGCTGGCAGATGCATCCCTGTGCAACACCACCGCCGGCGCAACCACAACGCCGCACTACGCGATGACTTCCTTCGGCTGCCTCAACACCCAGCCCACAAGCAGCGACACCGTTATCCCCATTAATATGACCAACGGCCCGGCTGCAGTGACGCTGATGCTCCGTGTTAGCCGCAGCTTCGGCATCGGCCCGAAGGTAGCCGCAAACGACAGCCAGGCGGGCGGCGGACCGGGTGGCGGCGGACCGGGGGGTGGTGGACCTGGAGGCGGACCGGGTGGTGGCCGTGGCGGACCTGGTGGCGGCTTCGGACCGGGAGGCTTTGGCGGCAGCGGTGGACGACCTGCGCGCGGAATGGCCGACTCGCCTACTTCGCGCAAATACAACCTGACGTTCAGCGCGCAGGCGCAGAACCTCTTCAACGACATCAACTACGGAACGCCCAGCGGAACGGTGATTCCGACGCTCACCACCGGCTCAACCGTGGTGGGTCCTGGCAGCCGCTTCGGGAAATCGACCAGTCTGGCTGGAGGTCCATTCTCCTCCAACGCGGCCGCGCGACGCATCTTCTTCCAGGCAACGTTCGCGTTCTGACGAAGACACACAAAGAAAACGGCGGGCCGGAGCATTGCGCTCCGGCCCGCCGTTTTTGTGCCGGTTTGCTCCTAGTGTTTTGCCGCCGTCACCGTGGCGGGCCGGCCATCGGTGGCGAAGGCATCGGCAAGGGAGATGACCTTCAATTGCGCCTTCAGCTCATCAAGGGAGGCCGCGCTGGTGACCTTGATCTCCGCCGTCTCACCCGGCAACAGGTCAAAGTAGTTGTCGGAAAGCCCGACATCGAGATTGCCAAAGGAGAGATAAACACTGCGCGCCAGCACCGGAGACTGGATGCGAATCTTGTAGCTGCCCTTCGCCCCGGTGCTTTCGACCTTTAACTGGGCCGGTTTCAGATGTACTCCCTTGACGGGAGCCAGATAGGCCAGGTTGCGGGAGAGTTGGACTCCACCGCTGGTGAGTTCAGCCATGACAAAGACTTGCGAAGTGTCGGCTGCGCCTGCGTCGGTCAGTTTTTTCAGCGGCCAGTCGAAATAGACTTTGCTTGCGAGCGGCGCAACATCCACGGCGCTGGTTTCCTCCAACAACACTTTGCCATCGAAGTTCATCAGGCGCACACGCAGCGAGCCGGGCTCGGCCGTGGTCTTGTCACTGACGATGTAGACCTTCACCTCGCCGTCCTCGACGTGCGGCGAAACCAGGATGGGCGCATAAAAGCGGCGGGCGTAGTATTGAAGCGCCTTCCAGCGGCCGTAGTAGTCGATGGACGACCACGAGGCCACCGGCCAGCAGTCGTTCAACTGCCAGAAGATGGAACCCATGGTCTCAGGCCGCAAGCGGCGGAAGTGCTCGGCGCCAATCTTGATGCCCTCGGCCTGCAAAACCTGGCTGACATAGAGGAAGCTGGCGAAATCCCTGGGCTCCGGATAATCCTTTGCCAGGTAATCGTTGATGATCGAGTTGCCTTCATTGTTTTTCTGGTGGGCCAGCATCACCGGCGTGAAGATGCCGGTACGGTCCTCGGGCTGAGTAAAGCTTTCCACCGTGCGCATTTCAGGGAAGGCCTGAAAGCCGTACTCGGTAACAAAACGCCAATGATGCTTCTCGTACTCAGTGAATGGCACACGCCCGTGCCAGACGCTCCAGTCGTGCTGATCGCCAGATTGATAGTGCTCGCTCAGGTTTTCATAATCGGCGCTGGGCGAACTGGGCCAGTAGGGCGTCTCCGCGTCGAGCCGCGCCACCACCCGAGGCAGGATACCGCTGAACTCGGTGAGGTAGTCCTGCCAGAGATAGAACTTTATATTCTGAGGCAGGCTTGCTCTTTCGCCCCAGTTCAAAGCCTCTTCGGTCTCATTGTTGCCGCACCAGATCACAATGCTGGGATGGTTGCGCAGCCGCCGCACCTGGTCCTCGGCCTCGGCCTCGATGTTCTGCTTGAAGGCGTAGGTTCCCGGCTGCCAGTCGTTGCCGAACATGAAGTCCTGCCAGACCATGATGCCCAGTTCGTCGCAAATCGCGTAAAATTCGTCGCTCTCGTAGTAGCCCCCGCCCCAGTGACGAATCATGTTCATGTTGGCATCGCGAGCGGACTGGAGGATGCGGCGGTAGTTGGCGGTGGTGACACGATTGGGAAAGCTGTCGAAGGGAATCACGTCCGCACCCTTGGCGAAGACGGGAATGCCGTTGACAACAAACTCAAAGGAGCGGCCCCACTTGTCCAGCTCCCGATGGAGCACGATGGAACGCAAACCGGCTTTGACCTTGCGTTCCTCGGCTGGTTGGACGCCCGTACCCACCTGCGCGGTGAACTCATAGAGCGGCTGCTCGCCGTAGCCGGCCGGGAACCAGAGTTTCGGCTGACGAATCTCGAGGGGCAGATCAATGACATTGCGTCCTGCATGGAAGCTGACCGTTGCAATCACCTGGACCGGCCTGCCGCTATCGGAGTAGCGCACGCTCACCTTGGCCGGGCCGGCGCTGGCAGCTTCGATTTCGAATTCGGCGTCGAGGTGGGCCACTTCCCTGCTCACATCGCGCTGGCGGATCGCAAAGTCGGCGATACGGACCTTGTCCCAGGCCTCGATGCGCGCCGGTTTCCAGATGCCGCTGGTGACGAACCGCGGTCCCCAGTCCCAGCCATACTCATAGGCCGCCTTGCGGATGTATGTCTTGTCCGCCGTCTTCGATTGCAGCCGGAATGGGTCGCTGGCCGCCGCCGCTTCGGCAGCCGTTATAGGCGATGGAAAGACGACGCGCAACAGGTTTTTCCCTGCGTGCAAGTGACTTTTTACGGGTACGCGCCAAATGCGAAAGCTGTTATCAGCGCTGATTAGCTTGGCGCCGTTCACTGTAACCACGGCGGCCCCATCAAGACCGTCAAAGACAAGATCGACATGGGAGCGGGCGAGCAAGGCTGGGGTGGCCTCAAAGCTCAGCCGGTACTCCCAGCTCTCTTTTTCGATCCACTGGAGCTTGGCTTCATTGTCACGAAAGAAAGGGTCGGGAATCTTCTTGTTGGCCAGCAGATCCAAATGCACGTCGCCAGGGACGGTGGCGGAAAGCCAGCCGTTTTCGCCCTGCTCGGCGCCAGCCGTAATCTGCCGGAATTGCCAGCCGTGATCGAGCGCCAGCACCGCATTCTGCGTCAGCCTTGTCTGCGCCCACCCCGCCCAGTTTGCCATACCAACAACCGCCCCCAACAGTACATAACTCACAATACGACCGGCACTTGCTACTCGCATCCGATCTCCTCCAAACTTTCGCTGAACTGATTTATCGGCCATGGCAGGAAATTTGTCAAACCGCCGATAAGCTAGCATGATGCGTTGGTGGAACCGCCGGTGATCCGCGCCCGGAAGGCTTTGCGGCATCCTGATTTGGGCGCATCGTTGCCCGTGTAACTTTGTGTTCACAGAAGAGAGGTGTGACCGGAGATACGGCCCTGCCCCAGCGTAAGATGATCTGTTAAACTTGAAAGTACTTTCAAGGAAGGTGAGGGATTCCATGGGCTTGGGCAAGTGGGTGAAATCGAATGTCGATTATGGCAAACGGCTGGTGGGCTCTGGAATCGAGGGGGCGCGTTCGGGGCAGGATGATTTCCTGAACGGAGAACCTCTTGCTCCCTATCTTGGCGAGTCGGTCAAGGGCGCGCTTCTGCCAGCCGCGATTGGCGTGTGCGTGGGCGTATTGGCGGGCTACCCGATCTGGCGGCGGAAATCCAAGACCGTGACATTGGCGTATGGTTTGCTGGGCGGAGCCATCGGGCTTACCACGGGCATGGCCTGGAAAAGCCGCCATCTCAGCGCCAGCGTCGCCGGCAGCGCCATGAAGAATATTGGCAAGGTGCGCGATCAGCAGTGGCTGACCAAACATCCCATCGACTACGCATAGAACCTGCCAGCAAAGAAATTTAGAAAGAAAAACCCGCCATAAAACAACAGCGTTGTTGTTTTATGGCGGGTTTTTTGTGATTTTAGTGGCCGGAGCCAGGGAGAGAATCTCCGCCCCCCTTACCGGATTGATCGGACCCGGTGGACGGGGCTTTCGCTTCAGCCTCGGCCAGCGCCTCAGTGTCCAACCCATGTTCTTCGCGATAGTGCTCGACCGGCATTTTGCCGTCCCACCACGCCCAGTTCATCGGGTAGACATCGGGATCGAGGAAGACCTGGTAGAAGTGCCACACCACAATCGCCAGCGTAGCGAGAATCGCCTCGTAGAAATGGATGGCGGTGGCCACATCGACCCACCAGCGCGCCAGCGTGTCTCCGACCCAGACCTTGGCCCAGATCATGATGCCGGTAAGACCCATGAGGGCAGTGCCCCACACCAGCGCCCAGTATTCAGCCTTCTCCGCATAGTTGAAGCGGCCAAACTTCGGCTTTTCGCCGCCCAGGCCCAGGTAATAGCGCATGGTCGCCCAGGCATCAAAGACATCCTTCGGACGCGGCGCAAAGTCCCAAATCAGCCGCCGCCCTTCCCGACTCATGGCCAGGTAGAAGACATGATAGACACCGGCGCCGATGAGAATCACACCCGCGATGCGGTGGATCACGCCGCGGAAATTCTCGCCCATGCCGAGCACCGCCGCAAACCACGAATCAGGGAACTTGAGGGCAAAGCCCGTGATCACAAGCACAATGAAGCTACTGAGCAGAATCAGATGCTGCCAGCGCTGGTTGGTGGTCATGCGCGTCATCATGGGATTCTGCATCCTGTGCCGCACAACGGCCTTGCTCCGCCAAATAATCGCGTTGTGCAGAAACATTGCGCCAATCACAAGCAGAATCAAGACCACATAAATCAGCCGCACCCACCGGACAACGAGCGAACCTAAGTCCCTGGGATGGGCCCCCCCCTCCAGATGCACGGGGGTAAGTGTGAACTTCCGCGTCACGCCCTTGTGGCACTTGCCGCAGGTTTCGTCGAGGTGGGCTGGATTGATGGAGGAACGCGGATCGCTGGAGGGCAGGATGTCATGAACGCCGTGGCAACTGGAGCAGTTGGCGGCCACCACCGAGCCGCCTTGAGCGGCCAGCCCATGATAGCTATCGAAATAGGTCCCGACCCTGTTCGCCGGAATACCAAACTCCTGCGAGAGCCGCACACCCTGGTGGCACCGTGCGCAGGTATCGCGGGAGAGATTCTGCTCCGAGTTCGGCGAGTTGGGGTCGGAGTGCGATTTGATCGAGTGAATTCCGTGGCAGTCCGTGCAGACCGGGGCCAGCTCGTTGCCGCGCGCAATTGCCTGCCCGTGAATGCTCTGCATGAAGGTGTTCTTGACCGCCGTATGGCACTTGCCGCAGGTCGCCGGAACATTGAGCTTGGAGATCGGCGATTTGGCCTGGTTGGCGGGTAAAATCTCGTGCGAGCCGTGGCAATCGGTGCAGATCGCGGCTTGCTGCGATCCCTTCTCGACGGCGCGTCCATGCACGCTTTCCTGGTAGGAGATGAAGGGCTGGGCGCTTTCGCCGTTCGACTCCATCAGGAACTTCTGCCCGTGGCACCTGCCGCAGGTATAAGGAATGTTGGCGTGATTGACCGGCGATTTGGCATCGTCGGCGGCGAGAATCTCGTGCACGCCGCCGTGACAATCCTCGCAGCCTGCCGCCGGCGCGCCGGTCTTGCTTGCCTTGGCATGAGTGCTATGCGAGTAGGCCTGCTGCGCATCCGCATGGCACTGTGCGCAAGTGACCTTCTGCGGGGTGGTCTCATGGACCAGGCTCTTCACATCCTTGTGACAATCCACGCAGGAAAACATGGTGCCGTGAATCGAATGCTTCAGCGTGTTCTGATCTACATACAAGCTGACATTCTTGCCGTTCACTTCCGTAGTCAAGGTTGAATCGGAGTGGCAGGCAAGACAGTCCGCGTCCTTGAGCTTATGTTCGGCGCGGGCCGCTCCGGCCCCGACAAGCAGGGACAGGACGAGTGTTTGGGCAAGGATGTTTCTGACAGGGTTCACGCCTTGAGGAGATTCTTTGGCGTGAAATCTCGCTGTGACTGAAATCACAGAGCGCAAAGCACGGGAAGAAGGCGCTTCGTGTCAGATGAAATACGCGCTCAGGGTCAGCACCAGAAGAGTCAGGCCGATGGCGATGGCAGTAAACCCCACGACTTTAGAGAAATTGAGCAGCCAGATCGGCGGCGCCGCCGCAATTCTCGCTTCCAGTTTCCCCTGGGCCGCCACCCTTTGATACTCTTCCGGGCGCTTGGTCTTGAACTCTTCCTCGCTCTCCACGCCAGTAAAAATCACCATATCCATTGGGAAACTGTCAGGGCGAAGATGGGTGTTGACGAAATGAATGGAAAAGATGAACAGAATCGCCAGCAGCCCTTCCTCGCTGTGAATCACCAGCACTGCGTTCAATGCCCAGCCGGGCAGGAACCTGGCGAAGAACGGAGCGAACCACATTGCATATCCTGAAAAGCCAATGACAACCATGCCCCAGAAGACCGCCCAGTAATCGAACTTCTCCCAATAGGCGTAGCGCTCGAATCGCGGCTTCGGCCCCAGTCCCACGAACCAGCGCAGGTGGCCCAGGAGGTCCTTCACATCCTTCCAATTGGCCACCATGGAGGTGGCTCCCCAGAAGATTCCCTTTTCGTGATTGACCAACGAGCGGGTGAAGACGTCTTTCACGTGGACTAGAAATGCCAGCGTCAGGACCACGGCGCAAAATTTATGAAAGAAGATAATGGTCCCGAATCCGCCTACGCCGCTGGCAAATTTCCTGGCCCAGATGCTCTCGCTGAAGCGCATGGGCAGCCCGGTCGCCGCCAATCCCAGGAAAGTGGTGAACAGAACGGCATGGAGGTATCTCTGGGCCCGCGTGAAGCGCGTGAAATACCGCCCCCCCGCCTGGCTCTGCACGCTGGTTTCCTTTGGGCTTCCGTCCGCCGCTTGCTCCAAATCAGCCATTCTTTCCTCCATTTGCCGACCGTGTTTTGATCTGGTGATATCGCGAGCGGATCAGCCACAGGATGGTGTGAATCACGAAGAAGGTCAGTGTGCCGGCCAGCAGCAGATTCATAAACAAGCGGATAAAGTAAAGGGCTGGGTTCAGTTTGCGATTGTGTGCGTTGGCATGAGGCTGATACTGCACGAAGCTGGCGTTGGCGCCCGCATGGCACTTGCCGCAGGTCGTCACCAGGTTGGCCTTGTTGATCGGCGAGCGGGGATCGGATGCTGGCAAGATCTCATGCGCTCCGTGGCAATCCCAGCAACGCGCCGTCTCCACATAGCCGCCCAGCGAGCCCAACTGCGAGTGGAAGGTGTCGCGGTAGGTGCTGAACTTATCCTTGTGGCAATTTCCGCAGATGGGCGTGGACTGCATACGAAAAGCCGCCGCCGTGGGCTGCTCGATGGCATGCGCAGTGTGGCAGTCCGAGCATACCGGCGCATTCAGATGGCCGGCCGCGACAGCCTTTCCATGCACGCCGCCCATATAGTCGGCGGCGATTCCCGCGTGGCAGTTTCCGCAGGTCTTGGGAACATTGGCCTTGTAGGTCGGGCTCAGCGCGTCATTGTGGCTCAGGATGTGATGCGATCCATGGCAGCTTTGGCAGTTTGCCGCCACCAGCAACCCCTCCTTGCTGAGCGCAAAGCCGTGGATGGAGTCGATATACAACGGATAAACATTGGGTAGGCCGTGCTTCTTGGCTATCGAGTCGTTGCCGTGGCAAGCGCCGCAGGTGTGCGGAATGTTGAGCGGATAGACCGCCGACCTGGCATCATTCTTGGGAAAGATGGCGTGGGCGTCTCCGTGGCAACTGGTGCACGGATGCTCAGCCCGGTCCGCATGCACGCTCCCGACGAGTCCTGCCGCCTGGTCGGCGTGGCAGGTATCGCACTTGACCGGCGTCACATGATCCGGATGGGGATATTCCTTGATGGTGGTGTGGCAATCGCCGCATTTGAGACTGCCGTGCAGGCTGGCGCCGAATTGGCCAGCATCCACGCCGACACTGTGTCCAGAGGCGTCCTGCAGGCTCTTGTCACCGTGGCAGGAGAGGCAATCCGTCTCCGCCTTTGCGGCGCTCGACGCTCCCACAACCAGAAGCGCCCCGAGGGCGAGCGCGATGGAGAAGGCAGTCTTCATGTCGGTTCCAATCCATCCCTACGCTTTAAGGCCTTATGCTTTCAGGCCGCACTAACACAGGCGCCGGAGAGATAGGACTGCGCCTTCGCCTCTCCCGTTTCACGCCCCGCGGCCGGAGCCTGCCCTCTGGCGCGCTGCTATTTCTGCAGCGTGCGGACGTACGCGATCACATCCTTGATCTGCGCATCGGTCAACTTGCCAGCGTAACCCTTCATCGTGCCCTTGCCGTTCTTCGTCGATGCGATGAACTGGGCATCGGACGCCTTCATCATCGCCGGAGCCTTGAACGAAAGAACCTTCATGTTCTTTGCCATGGGCGATGTGGCCAGTCCGTCGGCGCCGTGGCACATGGCGCACTTGGCCTTGTAGGTGTCCGCACCGGGCGCCTGCGCGAAGGCTGGCACCACAACGGAAGCGGCCAGAAAAATCACGGATACCACGCTGATTCGTAGAGTCATCGTCTTGCTCCCAAACCGGAGATTGACAGTATTCCAGTCACGTAGCTTTCATACCGGCTATGTTGCGCAACCGGAAGTGACGCCGGTCACAGTTCAAAAGAACCATTTCCGCGCCCCAGATAAATCCTGAGCGTTTTCTTCACGAATGGTTCGCTGATTCTTCAGATTTCCGGCAACCCCAGCGCCGGGAGCGCCAAAGTGATTCATGTCACATCCATTAGCACGTCCAATCGGTCACAATATGACCGCTGCTTGAGGACAAAAAATATATGGGCACAGCTGCGGTCTCCGAGGTACAAACTATGCTTACCCTTCCTGGTGACGCGGTACGCCAGATTCAATGGCGCTTCGCGGACCGTTTCGATTTGCAGATGCTGGTACAGTCGGCGCGCGGCGTGGCGCGGGGAACGGTGGCGCAGTTGGTAGCCGCCGGAGAGCGCAACACCCACGAATGGACCCCGGGAAAGAACGGGATGATGGAGGCATTTGACCGCGCCGGCATCACTGCGGCCTTCATGGAACCGGAAGAGGGCGGATTTATTGTCGGGCCCAAGAATCTGGCCCTGTCTCTGGCGGCCTTCGAGCTGGCCTGGGTAGACGGCGGCGCGGCCACGGGCAGCCTGGCCGGGTTCCTGGCTCTCTCACCCATTCACGAGCGTGGCACAGCGGAGCAGGTGAGCCACTACAAGAGCCTCTCCGCACCTCCGCAGCCGGGCGAGGATCGCAAGCCCTGGCGGGGCGCCTTCGTGCTCACCGAACCCCTCCCTTACGTGGGCGTCGATACCGGTATGTTGAGCGGCAAGATCCGCGTGGCCGAGTGGAAAGACGGCGAAGAACCCTGGCTGCAAGTGGATAAGCGCGGCCGCTTCATCACCAACATCGCCTTCGCCAACTTCGTCACCGCCGCGGTCACCACCGACGATCCGCGCGTCAAAGGCAGTTGCTTCGTCATCCTGGAAGAGACGGATGAGGGCATTTTCGACCACGGGACTGCGACGAAAAAGCTGGTTCACCAGCTCTCGTCGACCGGCGACCCCATCTTCAACCTGAAGGTCCCCGCCAACCGCATCGTGGGCGGATACACCGTGAAGGACGGCGTCATCATCCCCAACTACAACCACACTGAGGTCCTCGAAGCGGTCTTTCGCCGCACCCGTGTGGCGGTTGGCGTAATGACTTCAGCCAAGCTGCTTTCGGCCATCGAGCCGGTCATCCGCTATCAGCGCCAGCGCTTCCGCGGAGCCGATGGCGCCAAACCCGGTTCGGTACGCTACGAGCAGGGCATCCAGCAACGGGAAGACGCATTGCATCGGCTAGTCGACGTCTGGGCCACCGGCGAGGCGGCCACTTCGCTGGGCTTTGCCACCGCACGCCTCTTCGACGAGATGGATCCAATCGAGAAGCAGAAGACGGCCATTCTCAAAGAGCGCGGCGTCCAGGGCGGACGCGCCGAACTCAAAGCGCTCAAGGAAAGCGATCAGCGGGCCATCGAGCTGCTGTCACTCAAAGCAGACGACCCGCGCCGCGAGGAACTGGAAGCCGATCCCCTGGTTCAGTACGTGCTGATGGACGCCGAAGCCAACGTCATTTGCCCGGCAACCAAGCTGTGGAACACTGGCCACGGCGCGAATATGATGCGCGAGGCCGTCAGTCTGATGGGCGGCTATGGCATCACCGAGGATTGCCCCGGCTTTCTCGCCAACAAATGGATGGACGCCCAACTGGAAGCCACTTACGAAGGCCCTGAAGCAGTGCAACGCCGCCAGTTGACCATCACCATGACCTCCGAGGTCTTTCTCGCCGAGTTCAGCGCCTGGACCGCCGAGATGCGGCGCATCGCGTCAGAGATGCCCGGCACCGGCGCCTGTACCCTGGCATCGGCAATGCAGATGTGGCAGTGGACCCTGAACCACCTGCAAAAGGCAACCGACCCCAAGGGCAACAAACTTTATCACGGACAGCGCCAGGGCGTGACCTTTGCTATGGCCGACGCGCTCTGCTGGCTGGTGGCCTCGCGCTGCCAGATTCTCGACGTGCTTGAACTCGAAGCGCGCGGCCCCAACGATCCGGTCGCTGCCGAGGGTCTGGATGGAACCGTCCAGTTCCTGAGCGATCTGTGCCACACGCAGGCGGCAGCAGCAGCCGGGGAGGTTTCCCGAATCTGCGCCGAGCTGGTCTTCGGCTATAACTGCCACCCCTCCTGGAACGATGGCAAGCACGCCAATTGCTTCCTGGCCAGCGAACTTGAAGATCTGGAGGAAACCATGCCGGGAATCTCGGCCATGGCCGTCGATGTGGTGGCTGAAGACGGCAGCCATCCGCAAAAAGCCGGACCCTGCGCAGGTTGCGCTGGGGCGAGCGACTTTCTGCGTATGCAGAGCAAGCTGACCTGCTGCCTGAGCGGTGCAAGATTGGCCAAGGACCGCGCAGCGGAGACCGTCAACAAGGTCATGATTCCCGAAGCGTTGGATTATCCCGCATGAGCACAAGCGCAATCGTAGAAGAACAGACAGCACCGGAGATCGAGCGGCAATCGATGGAAGTAGACATTGCCTGCGCTGGCTTTGGCCCGGCAATGGGCGGATTTTTGTCTACGCTTACTCGCGCCTGGACGGAGAATCCCGCCGATCCGGCCTTTGAGAGTAAGGCCGCGCCGGGAATGCCGCTGCAAGTCCTCTGCTACGAGCGCGCCGACGACATCTCTTCCGGCGTCAGCGGCGTGGTCACGCCCGGCAAAGCGATCCGCTCCAGCTTTCCTGAATTCAACCCGGCTGAGATTCCCATGGCCGTCCCCGTCAAGAGCGAGCGGGTGATGTACCTGCTGGACCCCATCGGCGCCAGCCGCCGCTCCGCGCTTTTGCGGCTTGGCGATTTTTTCCTTCGTATGGGAGGAAAGCTGGTGGGCGTGCATGATCACGCTTTCACGCTCCCCTGGACCCCGGCGTTCCTCAATAAGCACGGTGGCTTGGTGCTCGGTATCGGCCAGTTCAATCAGTGGGTCGGTTCGCAAGTGATGGCCACAGGCCTGGTGCAGATCTGGCCGGGCACGCCGGTCAGCAAGCCGCTGATCTCAGGCAGAAGAGTCGAGGGCCTCCGCCTCGCCGATCAGGGCGTGGACAAATCCGGCGAGCCAACCGACGGCTTCATGGCTGGAATGGATGTGCGCGCAAAACTCACCGTCGTGGGCGATGGCCCGGTCGGCGCGGTTGGCCAGGCGCTTGACGAGCAGCTCGGCCTGCCGCAAGGCCACGCGCACCGCGAGTGGGCTCTGGGCATGAAGTTCGTCATCGAATTGCCGGAAAACTCTCCGTTGAAGCCGGGCACCGTTTGGCACAGCTTCGGATACCCAGAGCCGGAAATCTTCGGCTTCCTCTACGTGCATCCCGACCGGCTGGTTTCTGTTGGCATCTTCGTTCCCTCGTGGTTGAGCGACCCATCACGCACCGCCTACCGCTATTTGCAGCACTACATCCAGCACCCCGCCCTGTGGCCCTATCTGAAGGACGGAACGCTGCGCTCGTGGGGCGCGAAGTCGCTGGAAGAGTCGGGCCGCCACGGTGAGCCGTATCTTACCGGCGACGGCTATGCCCGCATCGGCGAGGGCTCCGGCTCAACCAATATGCTCACCGGCTCCGGCGTGGACGAGGCTTGGGCAACGGGCACGCAACTTGGCGAAGCGGTGATTGAACTGCTGCGCGTCGGCAAGCCCTTCACGCAGGAAAATCTGGCCTCCACCTACGAAGCCAGCCGCCGCGCAAGCTGGGTCGAGCGCGGCGCTCGCGAAGCCGAGAACGCCCGCAACGGATTCCAGGACGGATTTATCAAGGGCCTGATCGGCATGGGCCTGGCTGGATTGACGCACGGAAAGCTTTCGCTGAACGCAAAGCCCCTCCCAGCGCACAAGCAGATTCGCCCCTTCCCCGCGCACTCGGCCGATGGGCTCAAACTCAAGGATGCCGCGGCGCTGGCCGTGGCTGATGGCCGCCCGCTGCACGATGCACTGCTCTCAGCGCGCGGCTGGCCGGAGATTCCCTTCGATGGCCGCCTGCTGGTTACGCAGCAGGATGCGCTGCTGATTGGCGGCAAGGTCCAGGCCATGCCCGGATTCGCCGATCACGTCGTCTTCCGCAATGCGGGGCTGTGCATTGAATGCACGGAGAAGACCTGCATCGCCATGTGCTCCGGACAGGCCATCACGCTGGGCGAGGACGGCCTGCCCGCCTTCGAGCGCGAAAAATGCGTTCACTGCGGCGCATGCCTGTGGAACTGCGGCCAATCGCCCGACGGCATTCACTCCAACATCGAGTTCCGCGCTGGCTCGGGTGGACTGCACTCGGCGGAAAATTGACCACTATCGACTCTGTCCGCAACAATGATCCAGTGCTCGTGTTTTGAAGGATATGGAGTGGAAGGCCAAGGCGATAGCCCTGACACATCCACCGATTCAAGACACAAGCGAGGACATCGATGAGAAAGCTAGCTGTGGTCATATTCCTTCTGCTCTGCACCGCATCTTCGATCTATGGGCAGAAAATACGTTTTGGCCAGCAACCAACACCGAGTACCAACCCGGACGACTACACCATCAAAGTACATATCTCCGGAATACATTTCCGATCATGGTGCGCAGAAGACGGTTCGTGCGAAGAAGAGTTGTATGCGGATGCGGTCATAAATGGCCAGAGAATCGAATTGAAAGGTGTCTTGAAGTCGTTTCGTCATGACCACCAAATTCGCATGCTTCCGGGCGACTACGTGGCTCATCTCCAAAGGAATGCGCATCAAACAGGCGATACACAACTCTTCCAACGATATGACTTACTCATGCCAGACAAGACCGTCTGGCAGACCTCCGTCACCGGGATCTCTGAATAGTGCGTCTGCCGCGCCGGGTCGGGTGGATTGCACTCCGCGGAGAACTGAGCCCCGAGCAATTAAAATAGTTGGAAAAGGAAACCTACATGGCAAATGTTCTGCACATCGTGGTTTGCGCGGGAATTGTTCCCGATCCGCTGCAAACTCTGGAGCCGGTAACCGGGCCAAGCGGTCCGGGGCTGAAGAACGAGATGGTCTTGCCCGCGGTGCTCGACCCCTGGGCCGCCAGCGCGCTCTATGAAGCGGCGAATCTCGTCGCCAAGAATCCCGGCAGCAAGCTCTGGCTGGTCTCGCTCGGCCCCAAGGCCAAGCTGCAACAGGTGATGATGACGATCGCCCAGAAGGTTGCCTTCGAACTGGTTCCCATCGACGGGCCCATCGGCGGCTTTCCTGACGCGCACTCGACCGCGGCCGTGCTTGCTGAGACCATCGAAGCAATCCCAGGATTAGACCGCACGAAGTGCCTTTTGTTCGGCGGGTGGGAGTCGGCCACGCGGGGCGCGGGCGTGACCCTGCAACTTGTCGGCGAACGCCTCGGCATCACGGACCAGTTCCAGGGCGTTGACCAGATTGACCTGCGAGACGACGGCAGCTTTGAGGTTCTGGAGCGCGTGGAAGGCGGCAAGCACCAGGTTTCCGTCTGCGCCGGAACTCCCGCTGTTCTGGGCTGGGCCACGGGCAATCTGGCCGAACCGAGAAACAATCCGCAAGTCGGCATGGCAAATATGCGCACCATTATGCCCGCGCTTGCGAAGGCCAAAAAGGCGTCGCTGGAGGCAAACGGGCTACGCTACGTCTCCGTCAGCCTACCCAAACAGCAGCGGACTACGCGCGTCGAAAAGAACATGTCTCCCGACGAGATTGCGGCTGAACTGGTCGAATGGATTGGAGCCGAATAATGGAAACGATACTTGTACTGACTCATGCAGATGAAAGCGGCTCCGCTCTCACCAAGGCTTCGTTGGAAGCCGTAACCGCAGGCCTGGAGCTTGCAGCTCAGATCAAGGCGGCGCTGACCATCGGCATTGTCGGGGCTGACGCCGCAGCCGCCGCCAGCGTTCTGGCTTCCACCGAAGCGCGATTGCTCGCCGTGAACGGCGAAGCCTTTGCCCAAGCGCGCTATGCGACGGACGCTGCCGCTTGCGAAGCCCTCTGCCGCGCGGCGAATGCCACCATCGTGCTTGCTCCCGGCACTTCACGCTTTACGCGGGTTGCGGCAGGTGTGGCGCACCGGCTGGGCGGATTCATCGACACGCACATTACGGCCCTCGGCGGCGCGGGGACCATCGAAGCTTCACGCTGGTTCTATCGACAGCGCGTCGAGGCCGTCCTCAGCCGCGATGCACGGCCCTGGTTCCTGTTGCTCGACGCCGGAACCCACGCGGCCTTTGCCGGCGAACCGGCGACCGCTCCGGTCGAAGAGATCGCCGTTCAACTCCCGGCACTGCGCACCACGGTCAGCGGCTTCCGCGCTCCCGCGCAGGACGCGCAGACCATCCGCCCCGATGCGAAGCTGCTCTTCGTTGCCGGCGCCGGTTGGACCAAGAAGCAGCCCGACGGCCAGGTTCATGCCGCCGAGGCGGGCAAGCTGATTCTCGGCTTTCTGCACGCCACCAGCGCATCGCTGGGCAGCAGCAAATCGCTCGTGGACCAAGGCGGCGAAGGCGAGCCGGTGCTTCCCTTCCTCACGCATATGAACCAGATCGGACAGACCGGCGCCACGCCGCGCCATCCGAAGGGCCTTTCTACCTGCTGCCACGGCGAGGAGCCGCACGTAGTGGGCTGGCGCTTCATCGCCGACCGGCGCGCCATCAGCCTGGACCCCAACTGCGGCTGGAGCCGCGGCAAGGCCGACGTCGTCTACGTCGCCGACGCCTTCCCGGTAATGGCCAAGGTCAATGCGTTGCTGGAAGCAAAGAAAGCCTGAACAGACCAGAATCAAGCGAGGTGCCCCAGGTCTCAAAAATCGAGACCTGGGAAACCCTGAGAAGTTGTGCGGAGTTTCCTTAAATCTTGAGCACTGCCGGCAGCGAAAGAGTCTCCATGATCTGCTGCATGGCTCCCTCGTCGTTTCCAATCACCGCAAGAAGCTTTTTCTTCAGCTCGTCGCGCTTGGCGTAGAGGCGCAGCGGTTCTGGCGGGTGATGAAGCAGATCCTTGCCGACAAGCGCGCGAACGATAAAAGGCATATAGGACGAATAATCGCCCTGCATACTGACCGTCTGCGTCGTATAAGTTTCCGGATTTACCTTGCCCCAGGAGACCGCTTCGGCCGGCGCGCAGGAGGACAGGCTGCCATCCGTCACGGGCGCTGAGACAATCTGCGCATCAAAGTCATACCCCCGAATATTTTCGAGAAAGAAAATTTGCGAGAGCGTCGGTTCCGGTTGCAAAGAATAATTTTTGGGAACGCCGCCGCCCAAAATCAGAATGGCCATCGTTTTCGGGTCGGAATCGAACAATCCCCAGTGATGGTAGGCGCAGGACTCGAATACGTCTTCGTGAAGATCGTAATCGAATCCATATTTGATCTTCCCTAGCCGTGCGAGCGTCCAGAGCTTGAGTGAATTCAGGAAGACGCTGCCATCCGCGGGCGCTCCGATGAATACCGGCAATTCAAGATCGGCGCATGTGCTCAGCAAGCCCGGAGCCACGCCGAGCGCTTTTTCCCGTTCGGCAAATTGCTTGCCGAGCAGATAGTTGCGTTCGGTGGTCGTCATTTTCTTCTGGAATTCTGGCCGTTGGAGAATCTCAGTCACAACGGCGTCCTGGTCGAAAAGCACCTGTTCGTCGAAACCGGTGTCGGTCACGCGAATTACGCCGTTCTCGCGCAGTTCAGCATCGTCGCCGAAGAGATCCACCTCGCGGATCGGACGCTCATCACTCTTCCGAAGACAGTCATGCCCGTCGTGGTAGCAGATCGCGTCGGTCACCGTGATGTACGCCGTATTCGCCGCCCTGAGGAGCGGAATGAGCCACGCGCGGTGCTGATCGGAAACCGTGATCGGTCCGGCGCAAGTGACGACCAGCGGAATCCGCTTTTCAATCACCTGCTTCAACACTTCATAGACCCGCCGCAGGTAAGCGCCGCCGAAAGCCGGTAGTGAGGCCGAAAATACTTCGTTCAAATCCTGGCATTGCGTAACCGGTTTTCCGGTTACCGCCCTGCCCATTAGTCCGCTCTTCATGGCACATTTGCTCATAGCAATCCCATCTTATCAAGTTGACTTCTGTTGCCGACTTCCACTGTTCCTCATTTGCGATGAAGATTTTGATGCAGGCTCGGCCTCGGTGGAATCCTCGACCGCCCGAAATTCACAGCACTTTGGCTAGCCACTTTCCGGTGTATGAGAGCAGATTGGCCGCGATCTCTTCCGGCGGGCCTTCCGCCACGATATGGCCACCGGCTTCGCCGCCTTCGGGACCGAGGTCGATGACCCAATCGGCGGATTTGATCACGTCGAGATTGTGCTCGATGACGATTAGCGAGCCGCCGCCGTCGATGAGCTTGCGGAAGGCCGTCAACAGCTTGGAAACATCGTCGAAGTGCAGGCCCGTTGTGGGCTCGTCAAGGATGTAGAGGATGCGGCTGGCCTCGGAAGGTTTGGCGTTGGCGTTGGCGGCGCGGACCTGAGACAGGTGAGCGGCAAGCTTGACGCGCTGCGCCTCGCCGCCGGAAAGCGTCGTCGCCGACTGGCCCAGCCGCAGGTAGCCGAGGCCGATCTCGTCCAGCACGGCTAGCTTTTCCAACAGGCGCGTCTGCCCGGAAAAGAAGCGCAGCGCCTCTTTGACGGTCATCTGCAAAACCTGGTGGATGTTCTTGCCCTTGTACTCAACGCCGAGAACCTTGGCTTGATAGCGCGTGCCGTTGCAGTCCTCGCAGGGCAGCTCGACGTCGGCCAGGAACTGCATTTCGACGGTGACCGTACCGTCGCCGTCGCAGGTATTGCAGCGGCCGCCGGGCACGTTGAAGGAAAAATGCCCTGGCGTGAGCGAGAGCCGTTTGGCCTCGGGCTGCGCGGCAAAGAGCTCGCGAACCAGGTCGAAGCCTTTGATGTACGTGATGGGATTGGAACGCGGCGTGCGGCCGATGGGGGTCTGATCCACCAGCACCACGTCGTTGAGCCGCTCGACGCCGGTGAGGGATTTGTAGACGCTGGAGGGGTCGCCGCCATCGCCCTGGCCCAGCGCGCGCGCCACCGCGCGATAGAGCACCTGATGCACCAGCGTGGACTTGCCTGAGCCGGAGACGCCGGTAATGGCCACAAGCATCCCCAGCGGAATTTCGACATCGAGGCCATGCAGGTTGTTGGCCGTGGCTCCGTGCAAGACCAGGCGTTCACGGCCGGGAACGCGGCGGCGCGTGGGGATGGGGATGGAGAGTTGGCCGGAGAGATAGCGCCCGGTGAGCGAGTTGGGATTGGCCTCAATCTCCGCCAGCACGCCCTCGGCCAACAGCTTGCCGCCGAACTCGCCCGCTCCGGGACCCAGGTCGAGCAGATAATCGGCCGCGCGCAGCACGTCGGCGTCGTGCTCGACAACGATGATGGTGTTGCCCAAGTCGCGCAGCTTTTCCAGAATCCGAATCAGCCGCACCGTATCACGGGAGTGAAGGCCGATGGTCGGCTCGTCGAGCACATAGAGCGTGCCCACCAACTGCGAGCCAAGCGAGGTGGCCAGTTGAATGCGTTGCGCCTCGCCGCCGGAAAGCGTGGAGGCAAGGCGGTCGAGGGTGAGGTATTCGAGGCCGACCGCATCGAGAAAACTCAGCCTCTGGCGAACCTCTTCGAGGATGGGGCCGGCAATCTCTTCCTGCATGGGCGAGAGCCGTAGCGTGCCAAAGAAAGCCTTGGCCGCAGAGATGGTGAGCGCAGTGGCCTGGCAGATATTCAAGCCGTTGATGCGCACGCTACGGGCCTCGGCGCGCAGCCGCTGGCCGCGGCAATCGGGGCACTCGGCGTAGCCGCGATACTTGCTGAGCATGACGCGCACATGAAGCTTGTACTTCTTGCGCTCCATCTGCGCAAAGAAACCAAAAACGCCGGAAAAACTGCCTTTGCCGCGCAAAACCGTTTCACGCGCCTCTTCGGACATCTCGCGCCAGGGCACGTCCATCGGAACGCCCAGCTCGGCGGCTTGCTTGCGCAACTCGGTGAACCAGGGCCGGCACTTGGGGCGATTCCAGGGGTCGATGGCGCCTTCGTTTAGGCTGAGGCCCTTGTCGGGGATGACCAGATTCAGGTCGAAGTCCACCGTGTTGCCAAAGCCCTGGCAGCGGGGACAGGCGCCGAAGGGATTGTTGAAGCTGAAGAGGCGCGGCTCCGGCTCACTGCCGGGGCGATGGCAGCTCCTGCACTCAAATGCTCCGGAGAAGCGGTGGCGCGGGCGCGGAGCAGCATCGTCGCGCGGGAGTTCCTCGAAGATGACCTCGCCAGCCTCGCGGTAGGCGATCTCAGCGGCATCGACGATGCGCGCGCGGTTGTCGGCACTGACGACAATCCGGTCAAGAAGAATGAAGACTGGTAGCGTGAAGTCGAGGTCGAGGAGCGACTCGGGAGTGGAAAATTCGAAGATGCGACCCCGCTGGTAGAGGCGGTTGAAGCCAGAGGCGCGCAGCTCAACCAGCCTCGCCTTCAGGGCTTCGGTCAGAGGCGACTCAACCGCCGTCTTGGCCGGAGTCTTGGCTGCGGATTTGCCTGGTGGTTTGCTTGCGGGCGTGGGAACGCGGCGGGCCGGCTTGGTTCCCAAAAGCAGCGCAGCCTCCGCGTGGCGCACCGGGAAAAGCGCGTTGAGCCGTGTTCCCTCCCCCAGCGCCAGCGTGGCCTCGGCAACTTCGTCGATGGAGTCGCGCTGGACCAAGCCGTCGCAGTAAACGCAGTGGACCGTGCCACAGCGGGCGTAGAGTAGGCGCAGGTAGTCGTAAACCTCGGTGGCTGTGGCGACGGTGGAGCGGGGGTTGCGCGTGGAGTTCTTCTGCTTGATGGCGATGGCTGGCGCCAGGCCGTCGATCTCGTCCACATCTGGCTTCTCGATGCGTTCCAGGAACTGCCGGGCGTAGGCGGAAAGCGACTCGACATAGCGCCGCTGCCCCTCGGCGTAGATGGTGTCGAAGGCCAGCGATGACTTGCCCGACCCGGAGACACCACTGATCACCGTCAGCTTCCCGTGGGGAATCTCACAGGAGATGTTCTTCAGATTGTGAGTCCGCGCGCCGCGGATGATGATGGCGTCATTCAAAGGGAAGCACCGGGCAAGAAGTCGGCCGACCGCGTCTATGTCCCCTCAACGAGGCTCAGGACGCAGACAGCCATCCTTCATTATAGGGCGCGATCCAGTCCGCGGGAAATAGAGCGGCGCGGCCCAAGCCTCATTTCAACAAAATCTCAGAGGCTTAAGCCGCCAGCGCGGGAAACAGAAACAGATTCGATGCTTCGGCCTTTTCTTTGCGGTCAAGGACGCCCGCCAGCCCCATCAAGACTTCCGAGGCGCACGCGGGACACCGCATCGAGTTGTTGCCAACAGAGTCGCAGTCCTGGCACAGGTAGGCATTCGTGAGGGGAATGTATTGCCGGGCTTCGAAGGCCATGATCGCACACTCAGTTTCTAGGCACCTGCCGGTTCCTTCTTTGCCCCGCCGTCTGGGCCGAAGGTCCTTGAGATGCCGGTTATTTTGAAAAGAGTTGGCTGTTGTCGTTGTCGTATTTCTGTACGGTTTTAGTGGATTTCTCCGCTTCTTTTTCAGCCAAGTGCTCAATTTTCTTCGCCGGCGGCGCGTCCGAAACGATCTCGTCTTTCAACTTCTCCGCTTTCGACTCTTCAAATTGCTGGGGCATTGTGGATCTCCTTGTCAACACTATGAACTCTCGAATGCGTGCAATTCTGGTCACTTCTGCTCCCTTCGCGATCCCTGCCTGATTCCCTCGGCCGCTTTCGCACGTCGAACCCTTAACTGCCCCGTCAAAGGTCTGCCCCGGTAAACTGTTGAGTGAGGTATTCCGTGCTTCGTTTCGCTGTTTTTGTTCTATTCCTGGCATCTATTTGCGCTCCGCTTGCAGCCTCCGGCCAAATCCCGGCCCAAAATCCGGATCAGCAGGCTCCCGCTGCCGCCGCGTCTCAGCCCATCTCCGAGGAGGTTGCCGAGGCTGAGGCGGCCATCGTCAAGTCCGATTGGAAAGCTGCTGAGGCCAAGCTCGCCCCTTGGCTGGCAGCTCACCCCACGGATGCGCGGGCGCTGTTTGACGCTGGCTACGTGGCCGACGCCCAGAATCGGCTGAACGATGCGGCGGGGTTCTACCGGCGGGCAGTGGAGGCCAATCCGCAGTCGTTCGAGGCGCATGTGGAGCTGGGACTGCTGCTGGCGCGGCAAGGCAAGCTGGCCGAGGCAAAGCCCGAGTTGGCGACGGCCACCACGCTCGATCCCGGCGAGGCCGGAGCCGGAGCCAAGGCGCGGGCATGGCGAGCACTGGCGGAGATTGAGCGCACAGCCGACCCCGCCAAGGCGTCTGAGGATTTGTTGGAGGCGCTGAAACTCACGCCCGAGACGCCGGCCGACACGCTGCTGGCCGCGAGCCTTGCCGAACAGACTGGCCAGTTCGACGCCGCAGAGACGGCATACCGCCGCGTTTTGGCCAAGGACCCCAAGTCCGCGCCGGCCAACGCGGGGCTGGCCCATCTGTTGATTGCGCGCAAGCAGTATCCCGAAGCGGAAACCTTTCTCCGCGCGGCCCTTGATCAGTCGCCCGGCGACGCGGCCCTGACCGCGCAACTGGCCACCGTGCTGGCTGTTCAGGACAAGGCCGAGGCGCTGCCGCTGATCCGGACACTGCACGATGCCCACCCCAAGGACGCCGCCATTACCCGTATGCTGGCCGAAGTGTTGGCCGAGGCGGGAGACGCCGCCGGCTCCGACAAGTTGTACATTGGCCTGCTGGCGGCCAGCCCCGAATCGCCGGACCTTCTGGTAGCCCACGGTCAAAACCTGATCCGCCAGGCCAAGTACGCCGAAGCCTTCATAGCCTTCGACAAGGCCACCCGGCTCGACGCAGCCAACGCCGACGGCTGGAGCGGACTGGCCTTTGCCGCCTCGAAGACCGCGCAGCCCTCCGTCACGCTCCAAGCCCTTACCATGCGGGCGAAATCGCTTCCTGAACTCCCGTCCACCTACTTCCTCTGGGCGACGGCTTACGACGCGCTGCACAACAAGGCGCAGGCCGCAGCCTACTACCATCACTTTCTGGATTCATCCGCCGGAAAGTTTCCGAATCAGGAGTGGCAGGCGCGCCAACGGCTCCTCTTGCTCGAAGGCAAGAAGTAATCGCAGGGAGCAAACAGCTTACAGCTCACAGCACTGCAGCCCGAGAGCTGCAAGCTGTCAACTGCAAGCTGTAAGCTATATTCAGTGGCTGCCGATTTTGTTCCCATCTTTCAGGAGGAGTACCGGGTATTGCGCCCCAGGGCGCCGATGCCGCCCATTGTGGTTCGTTTCAGGCGGTTTACCTCACTGAATACCAGGATTCGCCTGCGCGACGGGCAAATTCTTGCCAGTCTTTCCGATCTGCTGGAGGGTGCGCCGGAGTCTGTCATCCGCGCCATCGCGCACATTCTGCTGGCCAAGCTCTACAAAAAGCCCATCGACGCCGCGCACAATCTGCGCTACAAGCGATTTTCCTCCAGCGCCGCTGTCACCCGGCAGACCGAGCTGATTCGCGGCGCCCGCGGCAGCAAGCGGTTCTTCGGCCCCGAAGGCCGATTTTTCAATTTGGATGAGGTCTTTGACTCGCTCAATGTGCGCTTCTTCGGCGGTATGCTGGGCCGGCCTGAATTGACCTGGAGCGAGGGCATCGCCAAGCGGTCGCTGGGCCATTACGACGCCGCCCACAACACCATCGTGGTGAGCCGCGTCTTCGACCGGCCGTCAAGCCCGCGCTACGCCATCGAATACCTGCTCTACCACGAGATGCTGCACCTGAAGCACCCGGTGAAGATGCGAGGGCTGCGGCGATGCGTCCACTCCCGCGAATTCAAAGCCGACGAAAGTCTCTTCCCGCAGTTGAAAGAAGCGCAGGCGTTTATCAGGCGACTGTAGCGAACAAGACACTGGCTGAATTACTGATTCCGCTCAGGCTGAGCGGAATCACACCGCTTTCGGGAAGGCTCCAGCCGCCTCATCCTGTTCGGCAACCGGCCGCGAGGCGGCCCATACCATCAGAACAATACCTGCAATTGCGCAACCCGCGCTGGCTAGTTGGGCGTTCGATAAGCCCCATAGAACCTTTGGGTTGCGGCGGATAAATTCAACTAAAAAGCGAGCTATTCCGCTGAGCAGCAGATACTGGCCGACGATGGCGCCCGTGGAATGGCGCTTGCCGGCCCTCCACCATAACCACCCGCCAATCAGCAGAGCAGCGGCCAGTTCATAGAGCGGCGTGGGATGTACGCGAACGAAGGGCGCGGTAGGCTCAATGCCGTTGGGAAAGCTCATGCCCCAGGGCAGGTTGGTTGGGATTCCATAACAGCCATCGCCGGAAAGGAAGCAGCCGATGCGTCCGATGCCGTAGCCGATGGCGGCGGCCGGGGCGGCCAGGTCGAGGGTGCGCAGGCCGCCGACCTTGGCCCACCAGCCCTGGAAGACCAGCGTGAAGATGCCCAACAAGAGCCCGCCGAACCAGGCAAAGCCGGCCGAATCCCACAGCACGCGCCAGCCCATTTCGCGAAACTCGATGGGCGTGTCAATGACGTGCCACAGCTTGGCGCCCACGATACCGGCCACCAGGGTCACAGCCACCATGCTCACGGCATCAGCCGTGATGTGCGCGCGGTGGAAGCTACGATCCATGACAAAAGCGGCCGCAACAGCAGCCAGCCAGAGCATCAGGCCGAAGGTCGGCAGATTCAGGTGCCAAAAGTGCAAATAGGGAATCATCGTTCTTCAAGTATAGCCGGACCAAGGGGCCGAAATCGCGCGCCCGCCTTGCGGCCCGGGAACCGAATGGCCCGGATTTGCACAGGCGCGCTTGCCTTGCGGCACTCGATTCAGGTGATACTGGATGCATGGCTACTCTCAGCTACCAAGGTCTTGAGATCCTCTATACCCGCCAACAAATTGCCGAACGCGTTGCCGAGATGGGCGCGGAGATTACCCGTGACTTGAAGGGCGAGAAACTGGTGATGGTGGGCGTTCTGAAAGGCGCTGCCCCGTTTCTGGCCGACTTGTCGAGGGCCATCCAGGCCGACGCCACATTTGACTTCGTTGCCACCTCCAGCTACGGCCAAGGCCAGCGGTCATCCGGCGCGGTCAAACTGATCAAGGATCTCGATGAGCCGATCGAGGGCAAGAACGTATTGGTGGTTGAGGACATCCTCGACACCGGGCTGACGCTCTGCTATCTGCGCAAGCTCTTTCTGCAGCAACGTCCCAAGTCGTTGCGCATTGCCACGCTGCTCGACAAGCCCTCCCGCCGCATCGAAAATATCAAAGCGGACTACGTGGGCTTTTCCATTCCCAACCTCTTCGTCATCGGCTACGGAATGGATTACGCGGAGCGTTACCGGAACCTGCCCGACATCTGCCTGATGACGCCCGACCATCCCGAGTAGGAAGCGTGGCAGCGAAGCAAGAGCCGATGCGCCACCTGCGCGCCAGGTTCGCACAGAGGTGTGCTCATCTGTCAAGAGCAGTTCTCCAATAGATGTAGCCTTTTCAGGCCCTGCAAGGTGACTTTTTCTTGAGGAAAAAGCCACTCGACCGCAGTGGCTTCGGTGTACAGCAATTGGAGAACTGCTATAGTCGCGCGCTTTGGCAGGCACTATACTTACTCGTGGAGATTTTCCGGTGAACCGCGGACTGAGAGCGGCATTTCTCCTGCAAGGAGCATGACATCATGACGACAACCATCCCCGTTCAGGGAGCGGATTTGAAACCCGGCAACGGAAACTTCGATTCAGCTGCGTTTACCGCGGCAACTCTGGCAAACTGGCAATCACTGGCAGCCATCATCGACCACACGCTGCTGAAGCCCGACGCCACACGCGAGCAGGTGGAGAGCCTGTGCGACGAGGCGATTCGCTACCGCTTCGCCTGCGCCATGGTGAACCCGCTGTGGGTATCCACGGCAGTCGGCGTGCTGTCAGGCAGCGGCGTTCCCGTGGGCGTGGTGATTGGCTTTCCTTTGGGCGCGTCGCTGGCGTCCACGCTCCGCCAGGAGGCGGCAGCGCTGATCAAGCTGGGCGCGCGCGAACTGGACATGGTGATTCCCATCGGTCTGCTCAAGAGCGGCGACTATGAGGCCGTACAGCAGACCATCCACACTGTGGTCACCGTTGCCCACCATCACGGAGTGCTGCTCAAGGTGATCCTGGAGAACGCGCTCCTGACCATGGAAGAGAAGCTGCGCGCATCGGAGATCGCCATCCAGGCTGGGGCGGACTTTATCAAGACCTCGACGGGTTTTGCCTCAGGCGGCGCAACTCCGGCCGACGTGGCGCTGATGCGCGGCGTGGCCGGTAGCCGATGCGGCGTGAAGGCTGCGGGCGGCATCCGCACCCTGGCCACCGTCAAGGCCTTGCTTGAAGCCGGCGCCAGTCGCATCGGGGCTTCCGCCTCGGTGGCCATTGTGCGCGAACTGGGAGCGGAGTAAGAACGAGGGGTTAGGGGTAGGGACTAGGGGTAGGGATTAGAGACCCTGAGCGAATTCAGCGACTGAGCAGCCAGCAGCAATCTGCAAGTCCCTGTTTCGACAACCCAGGTAGATTGCCCATGTAGCTTCTGTTCCCTAACCCCTATTCCCTAATCCCTGTTCCCTGCACTGCTATGATTCCGTTCAATACACATGATCTCTACTCCGCCATCTCCGAGCAATAAACCCGAGTTCGAGGGCGACTACCGTCCGGCCAACCCGGCAGCCCCTGGGGCACATCTAGACCCCATGAATATCCGCGTGGAACCGGCGGATGCGGCGTACCTGATGCAGCTTGCTGACGCGCTGAACACCACGCTGGATCTGAAAACCCTCTTCGAACGGACAGCGGAACTGGTGCGCGCGGTCATCCCTTACCGCATCTTTGCCATCCTGCTGGTCAACGACCGCACCCGCGAACTGCGTATGCGCTTCCAGATCGGCCACACAGCGGACGTGGAGAGGCTGCGCGTTCCCATGGGCAAGGGCGTGGTCGGCCAAGTGGCGCTGACTCGCCAGCCGGTGATGCTCAACGACGTTTCCAGCACAGAACATTACATCCCGGCTATCCCCGGCGTGCGCTCCGAACTGACTGTGCCGCTCATCGCCAAAAACCGGCTGATCGGCGTGGTGGACATCGAAAGCGAGGAGGCCGGCTACTTCAGGCCCGAACACCTTCGCCTGCTGACGTTGACCGCCTCGCGCATCGCACAGGCAATCGTAAACGCCAGGCTCTATGCGCGCGTTTCGCGCCAGGCGCAGGCACTTACGGTGCAGAACGAGATCGCAACGGAATTGGCCTCGATTCTGGACCTGGACCCGTTGCTGGAGCGGGTGGGGCAACTGCTGCGCCGCCTGATTGATTATCAGATGTTCACCATTCGGTTGCTGGACGAGAAGGGCGAGACGCTGATTACGCGCTACGCCTGGCGCTTCGGTTCCGCGGAGGCGCCTCTGCGCCGTGTTCCGGTCACCAGCGGACTGGTGGGCGTAGCGGTGCGCGAGTGGCGGCTGGTGAACGTGCCCGACGTACGCAAGGACGCGCGCTATGTTCCCATGAACCCGGAAACCCGCTCGGAGTTGATTGTGCCACTCTTTCGCAAGGGGCGCATCATCGGCGTGCTGGACCTGGAGCACACGCGCGTAAACTTCTTCAACGAAGAGCACGAACGCATATTGACCACCCTGGCCGCGCAGGTGGCCATCGCCATTGAGAATGCGCGGCTTTACCAGGCGGTGCGCGCGCAGGAGCAGCAATTGGAGCGCGACCTTTCCATGGCACGCGAGGTGCAACTGCGCCTGCTGCCAGCCGCGCCACCCCAGATGGCGAACGCGGAGATGGCGGTGCGTTTTCTGCCCGCGCGCACCATCGGCGGCGACCTCTACGACTTTGTGGACTACGGCCCCGGCCACACCGCCATCGTGCTGGGCGACGTGAGCGGCAAAGCGGCGCCGGCGGCCCTTTTTTCGGCCCTCCTGAGCGGGATCATGCGCTCGGCGGCGCAGCAGCGGCCGGAACCGGCCCAGATGCTTGCCCAGCTGAACGATGCGCTACAGGTACGCAAGCTGGAATCGCAGTACGTGACCATGCTTTTTGCCCTGTGGAACGATGAGAGCCGCACCCTGCAAGTAGCCAACTCGGGCGCGGTGCAGCCCGTCTTCTGCCGCTCCGGCCAGTCAACCACCGTGCGCGCCGAGGGCTTCCCGCTGGGGATGTTTCCCAACGTGACCTACGAGGAACTCAGCGTTGCCGCAGAACCGGGAGACGCTTTCGTCTTCATCTCGGACGGGATTCTGGATGCAGAGGACGCCAAGAACGAGATGTACGGCGAGGAGCGTCTCACTGCTCTCCTGTGCAGCCAGCGCAGCCACTCCGCGCAGGAGATTGCCAACGCCATTCTCGCCGACGTCAGCCGCTTCCAGGGCGAGCAGGAGCGCTTCGACGACGAGACAATCATTGTGCTCAAGGTGCGGTGAGAATGATAGGGGTTAGGGATCAGGGATTAGGGGTTAGTCGCTGTCCTTCGACGCTTAGCCTGTGACCAAGAATCGACAGCAGGCATCTGAGCGACGGCCTGTGTCCGTCCTAATCCCTAACCCCTACCCCTCGTCTCTCCTCCGTTGTTAGACTTGAATCAGGTCCACACCCCGGAGTCCCTTTGCACACTGCGACAGAAGTACGCATCATCCGCCCCGCAAAAAATGTATGCGGAGCCCTGCGGCTGCCCGGCGACAAGTCCATCAGCCACCGCTACGGAATGCTGGCCGCGTTTGCCGAGGGCACTTCGCGCTTTACCAATTTTTCTACCGGTGCCGACTGCGCCTCGACGCTCAGTTGCATGGAGGCGCTGGGGGCAACGGTTCGCAGGCTCGAAGACGGCTCAGTGGAAGTGACGGGCGTGGCCGGATGCGTGACGCCGGCAAAAGCCCCGCTGGATTGTGGAAACTCCGGCTCGACGATGCGCATGATCTCCGGCCTGCTGGCGCCGCAAGAGGGCCGCTTTACGCTGGTGGGCGACGCCTCGCTTTCACGCCGGCCAATGGAGCGGATTCTCAAACCTCTGGCAGCGATGGGCGCGCGGCTTACACTCACCGAGGGCCATGCGCCGTTGACAATTAAAGGCTGCGCGCTGAAGGCCATCGACTACACCATGCCTGTCCCCAGCGCCCAGGTGAAAACCTGCCTTCTGCTGGCCGGTTTGCAGACAGGCGGCACCACCACGGTGCGCGAAGCGGTGCGCACCCGCGACCACAGCGAACTGGCTTTGCGGGCCTTCGGCGCCACGCTGACGCGCACGGTGGACTCGGTGTCGATCTCCGGGCCACAAGCGCTGCACTCCATCGAAGCTGCTGTGCCCGGCGATATTTCTTCCGCGGCATTCTTTCTCTGCGCGGCGGCCATGTTTCCCGGCTCCAGTCTGGTGTTTGATTCGCTCAGCCTCAACCCCACACGCGCCACACTGCTTGACGTGCTGACAACGCTGGGCGCGCGCATCGGCGTGCTCAATCTGGAGGAGAAAAACTCGGAGTTAGTGGGCATGGTACAGCTCACAGCGCCGCCCGAAGGACTGGGATCCGCCACCATCGACGGCACGCTGGCCGCGCAACTGATCGACGAGCTGCCGGTGCTGGCCGCCATTGGCCCAGTCACCAGCGGCGGCATCCGCATCCGCGGGGCCAGGGAGCTGCGCGTAAAAGAGTCTGACCGGATTGCCTTGGTTGTGAAGAATCTGCGCGCCATGGGCGCCGAGGTCGAGGAGTTCGAGGACGGCCTGGATGTGCCCGGCGGCCAAAAGCTGCATGGGGCTACAATCGATTCCGGAGGCGACCACCGCATCGCCATGGCCTTCAGCGTGGCCTCACTGCGCGCCGAAGGAGAAACGCTGATTCAGGGCGCGGAATCGGTTGCCATCAGCTTTCCGGAGTTCTTCAACCTGCTGGATCTGGTGGCGGAACGGTAAGGCTGAGTTTCTGAATTTTAGAGCTGTTCTCCAATAGATGTAGCCCTTTTGAGACCGTGCAAGGTGGCTTTTTCTTGAGGAAAAAGCCACTCGGCCGCAGTGGCTTCGGTGTACAGCAATTGGAGAACTGCTATAAAACCGGATTCGGCAAACGTGGAAAGGCCCGGCAGTTTGCCGGGCCTCTTCATTCTGATACTGCCAAGAAAAACTATTTGTCAGCCAGCAGAGGGGTCGTGGGCGCCGCAGTATCTTTGACAGCCGAGATTCCGGGAACAACAGGCGTCGTCTTCACTTCGCCCGAGGCTGCCTCATTCAGGTTGATGCCGTAATGCTGCAACGTCGTGGACAGCGTCTGGTACAGACCGGCGCGGTCCTTGGCGTAGGCGGCGTGGGCAGCGATCAGGCTGTCCTCCGCCGTTGCCAGGTTGCGTTCCTGAAGCAGGACATTGGCCGTGGTTGAAGCACCCAGATGCAGCTTCTTGATCTCGGCATCGACGCTCTGTTGCTGGAAGTCTCTGGCCGCCATGGAGGCCTGAACCTGCGCCCGGTCGTTGATCAGCGCGAACTGGGCATTGACCACCTGCATCCGAATCTGGGTGTACAGTTGCTCCAACCGCAACTCGGCCTGGCGGTACTCCATCAATGAGCGCGCCTGCACCGACTGAGCGGTCTTGTTGCCGAGGGGAATGGTCAAGCTAAAGCCGATCCCCTTGTCGGGAGCCGAGTTGTTGAAAGCACCGTTCAGCGCCGTTCCATAGCCAGTAGCTGGGATCGTGGGGCAAATGCCGTTGGCATAGTATGAGCAGGTCAGATCCTTGTTGCGCGAGCCGGCGATTCCCTGCCCGGCCAGGTATCCGAAGATGTCGAAGGTTGGCAACAGCGCGTTGCGCGCGCCCCTTAGCGTAATCTCATCGTTCCTGAGTGTAAGCATGGCTTGTTCCAGCTCCGGCCTCTGCTGAAAAGCTTGCTGCACCAGTTCCTCGACCGGCTGCTTTTCCTCGGGAATTTCCTCGATGGTCACGCGGTCGGTGGGAATCACAGGGGCAATCGACAGTGCCGCATCGTTGAGATTGCGGGCAATCGCCTGCTTGATGATCTGCTGCTGATAATTCAGGGCGCTCTGCGCGCTGATGAGTGCCTGCTTGTCGCTGGCTACTGTCGAGTCATCCTGCACCACTTGCAGCGGGGCCACCGTGCCGATTTCCAACTGCTTGCGGTCATCGCCGGCCAGTTTGGTGCTCTGGTCCACCGCGTGCTCCTTGGCCTGCACATCCTCGTAGGCCTGCACCAACCCCCAGTAAATGGTCTCCACCTGATTGACGGTGTAAATAATCTGCTGGCGGAACGATGAATCAGTAATGCGGCGGTTGTTGCGCGCCTCATAGATGAAGCGCTTGTTCACCCAGATTCCGGCTCCCTGCAACAGGTGCTGGGTCACAGTAGCTTTGAAGTTCGAGCTCAACTGGGGGCTGTAGAGCGTAACCCCATTGGAGGTGGAGGCGTATGTGTTGTCGAGGGCAAACTGGAATTGCGTGCCCGTGACAAAGCCCTGGTTGTACGTGAAGTCGTAAGTATTGGTCGAGCTCGTGCCACCTGCAAAGAAGCTGGTCGAGGGCGCATGATCGCGATCGAACTGGATTGCCGCCGAGACGGCAGGTTCCAGCGCCTCCGGCGTCGGGCCAGCGCCCTGGGTGGTCAGCACCAGTCCGGCGCTGCCGGAGCCCGCACCGCCTGAGCCGACGGCCGTCCCGCCCGGTCCACCGCCCGTGGACAAAATCGAGGCGGAGCCGCCCAGAGTGCCGGTGATCAGCCCGGAAGGCGCGCCCAGCGGTGCAGCCCCGGTGCGCGTGCGCAGAATGTCAGTATCCGCGATGTCCAGGTCGTAGCGGGCAATGGCAAGGTCGTAGTTGTTTTCAAGAGCCAGCGCAAGGGCGTCGGAAAGGCTGAGGTAGATCTTGCCGTCCTTTACCAGGTCTGTGAGCCGCACCGAATTGGCAAAGCTGGCCTTGCCGATGCTCGTGGGCCGGTACATATTGATCGGATTGCCCAGTAGCCTGCCCGCGGGCTTTGAAAAATCTCGCGCGGACGAACGCAGGTCCAACGGCTCAGTCAACGCGACTGCGGGAGCCGAGGGCAGTTCGGAGGCCGCCTTGTCCGGAGTCTTTTCGCCAGCCCCAGTCTGTTGGGCAAATCCGCAAGGTACTGCCATCGCCAATATCAGCAGGACCGCCACTACCGCGCACAGCCCATTGCCTGCCTGCCCGCGACGGCTGGCCGCGGCCTGCTTCTGCTGCTCAAACACAGATATACCGAACAAATGCATGGTTCCTCTCCACGACGTACTTCCTCTTTGGGAATTGCTGAGGCATATGGGGTGTCATTCTCAAAGACGCCCAGAGTGTCTCCCCGGACGCATATTTGTGACTTCCAAAGACAATTTTAGCTTGTGGCCCCGCGCGCAGCCCTTCGCTTAGAGCATTTTGGGAATACATATAGACTTTTTGAGGGACGTGCAGGGTGCCTTTTACTTCCACCCCAACGAGCAAAGTCCGCTCGTTGGGGACCCCGGAGAGGAAAAAGGCACTTGGCGACGTGCTTTCGGTCTACAGCAATTCCCAAAATGCTATACCCTTCAATACGCGCGCGACTCCCTTTTCGTTCCGCAGCGTCCGAGCCAGGAAGCTGGTCTCTTTCCACAAAATTTCTGCCGTTGCCGGCACTCCAGCCACTATCGTATGCGAAAAGCTGAGTATATCCCACCACCTGCAACAAGACAGACGCCGCTCATGCAGCATAGTCATTTACGCTACTGTCAATGCCCTTTGTCATGGCTGACAATCCCCAACCCGCGCCCACGCTCCAGACCTGGAGGCTCACCCTGGCCTACGACGGCACCGACTTCCGAGGCTGGCAGGTGCAGCCGGACGAAGTGACCGTCCAGGGCGAACTGCAGGCTGCGCTGGGGCGGATTACGGGCGAATCGCCTCTGCCCCAAGGCTCTGGACGCACCGATGCCGGCGTACATGCCCTCGGCCAGGTGGCCAGCTTTCAGCTTGCTGCCCCCATTCCGGCGGAGAATCTGCAACGCGCCCTCAACCGGACTCTTCCCCCTTCCATTCGCATCCTGGAAGCGAGAACCGCGCCAGACACATTTCATGCGCGGCACTCTTCTGTGGCCAAGACCTATGAGTACCGGGTTTATCGAGGCGAGATTTGCCCGCCCCTTCTGGCACGCTACGTTTACGCCTGCCGCTGGTCCATGGACATGGAAGCGCTGCAAAGATCAGCCCGGCTCTTTGAAGGCGAACATGATTTTCTGAGCTTTGCAGCCACCGATCCCGATTTGACCACCCGAATCGCGTCTTCAAGCCACGATCTCGACCACGAGATAACAACACCCCCAACAACGGCAGCGACGGTCAAGACGATCTACTCGTCGGGATGGGAAGAGCGGAAGTCCGAGGGCGGCGAATTGCTGGTTTATCGCGTCCGGGGCAACGGCTTTTTGCATCACATGGTGCGCAATCTGGTAGGAACGATGTTGGATGTGGGCCGGGGACACCTCCGTTACGAGGAGATCGCTGAAATTTTCGTCGCCCGCGATCGCGCTGCCGCCGGACCCACCGCTCCGGCACGGGGGCTTTTCCTGATTTCGGTGGAGTACGACGAGGAAGTGGAGAGACCACCGATGGACATCTAAATCAGGCCGGCAGAATCTGTACTCTCCCTCTTCCGGACGTTCCCTGCTACCCTGAAACCATCCGTATGTCGCTTTTTGCTTCCAACTCGGCGTTTTCGTGCGTGACGACGCTGGCCGGTCAACGGCCGGTTCACGCGGCCTTTGCCTGGCTGCACAGCAATCCCAAGACGATCATGGACTGGCAGGCTGAGGTGACGGCCATTCCGGCGCCACCCTTCGGCGAGCAGGCGCGCTCCGAGTGGCTGGCGGCTCGCTTCACCGAGGCCGGCCTCAGCCGGGTAGGAACCGACAACCTTGGCAACGTCCTCGGCTGGCTGCCGGCCGCAAAGCTGCCGCCGGAGAGCACCGGCCCGGTGGTCGTGCTTTCAGCGCACCTGGACACGGTTTTCCCGGCCGAGACGCCGCTGAAACCGGTGGTGGAGGGCGACCGCCTTGTGGCTCCCGGAGCGTGCGACAACGGCGCTGGAGTGGCGGGAATGCTGGCCATCCTGCACGCGCTGATCCGGGCTGAGGTCGAATTGCCCGCAACATTGCTTTTCCTGGGCAATGTGGGCGAAGAGGGTGAAGGCGATCTGCGTGGCGTGCGCCACTTTTACGATCAGAAAGCATTGGCTGGCCGGATCGCGGCGCATATTGTGCTGGACGGCGCAGGCGCTGACTCCGCCGTGACCCAAGCCCTGGGCAGCCGCCGCTTCCGGGTTACCATCACCGGCCCCGGCGGGCACAGCTTTACCGATGCGGGCACGCCCAATCCCATTGCCGCGCTGGCCGCGGCGTTGGCTCAAGTGGCCGAGACTCCGCTGCCGGAGGAGCCGCGCACCACGCTCAACCTGGGGACGATCAACGGCGGTACCAGCGTAAACGCCATCCCGGAAAACGCCCGCGCCGCTGTCGATTTCCGTTCCACCAGCCCCGAGCAGCTTCTGCGGCTGGAGGTCGCGCTGCATCGTGCCGTGGAAGACGCCGTGGAGCACTGCAACACGCAGGCAGCATCCCACGCCGCGCTCGCCAAAGCGCCGGGCAGAGGCCTGCTGAACTTTAAAATCGACAAAATCGGCGACCGGCCCGCCGCGCAACTGCCCGCCGACTCGCCGCTGTTGGAAGCTTTGCACGCCGTGGACCGCCATCTTGACCTGCGGACCGATCTGCGCATGGGCTCGACGGACGCCAATATCCCGCTCTCGCTGGGGATTCCTGCATTGTCCATGGGCGCGGGCGGCGAGGGCGGCGGCGCTCACACACTAGGCGAGTGGTACTCAGCCAAGGACCGCGAAACGGGTCTGAAGCGCGTGCTGCTGCTCACCCTGGCCATGGTGGAATGGGCCGCCGAACAGTAGCTTCTGCTGCCATAATTCAAACAGATGAAGTTGCGCGCATATTTACTGATGCTGCTCGTGGTCGCCTTGTGGGGATCCACTTTTGTGATGGTCAAAGGCGCCCTGGCCGATGCCACGCCGGGGCTCTTCAACCTGGTGCGGATGACGCTGGCCTTCGCTGTGCTCGCGGTAGCTTACCACCGCTACTGGCGAACCATTCGTGGATGGCAGGTTGCGGCAGGGGCGGTTACGGGCCTGTTCCTGGCCGTGGGATACCAGTTCCAGACCACCGGCCTGGCCCTCACCACACCCTCGAAGTCGGCGTTTATTACCGGGTTGATGGTGGTGCTGGTGCCGCTGCTCTCGATGCTTCCCGGCCTGCGGCCACCGGGAGTCCAGCGTCCACACTGGAACGCTTTTCTGGGCGCAATGCTGGCCTTGATTGGGATTGCGCTTCTCACCGCGCCGGCTGCCGCTCATGCGCATGGATCAACCTCCCTGATAGGCAAAGCGGCCAGCCTATTACCCGATCCAGCTTCCATCAACCTGGGCGACAAACTCACGCTGGGCTGCGCTTTCGGATTCGCCTTTCAGTGTCTGGCGCTGAGCCACTTCTCGCCGCGCATCGCCTTCCAGCCGCTGGCCTTGCTGCAAGTGGGCTTCTGCGCGCTGTTCATGGCTCTGAGCACGCCTCTGATTGAGCATCCGCACATTGTGTGGACGCCGCGACTGATCCTGGCGCTGGCGATTGTCGCCGTGCCGGCCACCGCGGCTGCCATTTCCATTCAGAGTTGGGCCCAGTCGATACTTCCTCCCACGCACACCGCGCTGCTGCTGACGCTGGAACCGGTGTTCGCCTGGATCACCTCTTTCCTGGTGACTGGCGAACGGCTTGGCTTGCGTCCCGCCAGCGGCGCGATACTGATTCTGGCAGCCATTGCCCTTACGGAATTTGGGTTGCCCCATGTGGTTGCCGCGCAAGAAGCGTGAGAAGGACAGAAACCACGAAACAGCTTCAAGACGAGCCACCGAAGTCAAGCGAACGCGTTCCGTTCTGCGTCCAGTAAATGCATTTGCAACTCAATCCGCTTTCAGGTCGATCAAATATGTGCTCTCGCTTTACTTGCGCAATTATTGCCGGAGTTTTTCTTTTTGGTTTGCCGCTCGTTGGGCAGGTTCATCACCCACGCCACTCGCGTTACCCCAACTCGCCCTCCAATGACCCGCAGTTGCAGATTCCCACTGACCAGGCGCAGTCCTGCTATGTGCCGGAGGACGGCGTCAGCGCCTACGAGCAATACCAGCAGTTCGACACTTATCCCCAGCCGGCGAGCAAAGGCTATCTGTGCATCGCCATTCCGGCGGGCAGAACATTCGTCATCGACCATCTCTTCGCCGAGGCTGATTACGACCAGGTGCTGCCGGCGCCGGCGGAGTGGTATCTCGACACCGTGACGGGAGACTATGAGTCGATGACCGGCTTTGCGGCCAACCGCGTCGGTTCAACGACGGCCAATCCGCATTACGTGCTTTCGCAGCCCGTGCATATTGCGATCACCGGAGGAACCAGGGTGACGCTGATCATGCACA
>Ga0182014_10000485_pt1 | contig 52542 bp, 56 predicted proteins | sample 612S2DmetaG_FD_120489 | JGI IMG/M metagenome (GOLD analysis project Ga0182014, IMG submission 120489) | Permafrost microbial communities from Stordalen Mire, Sweden - 612S2D metaG | ecosystem: Environmental > Terrestrial > Soil > Wetlands > Permafrost | place: Sweden: Stordalen | collected... | reverse complement strand
TTCAGCCAGCACACCACCGAGGTGCTGACCGAATTCGGGTATTCCAAGGCCGAGATCGAGGCCCTGGTCGCCAGCGGCGCGGTTTGCGGCAGCGAGCGCAGACGGTAAGGCAGTCTACGTCGGCCCCGGCGAACGCCGGAAGCCAGACGCCGTCAACACTCGTTCGGGCAGGATGGCGGTTGCCTTCCGTGATGGCGAAAGGCTGTGGTTGATCCTGGCGGGGACGACGCGCTATCCCCGTTCTCAGCCCATTTTACCGCTTCCCATGGGCTCCGCTTCCCCCGTACCATCCCGTCGTTTATACGGTCATTTGCACGTCATCCGGCGCTGCTAACGCGCAATGATGATGACGGTCCAACGGGAGGAATTTGATGACTAACCGACATTTCAGCGCGGCTGCGGCAGTCGCTGTTACGCTTGCGCTCGCGACGCCCGCCTACGCGGTGACCGAGATCCAGTGGTGGCATGCGATGACCGGCCCGAACAACGATGTCGTGGTCAAGCTCGCCAATGACTTCAACGCCTCGCAAGCCGACTACAAGATCGTCCCGACCTTCAAGGGCAGCTACGCCGACGTGTTGAACGCCGGGATCGCGGCGTTCCGCGCCGGCAACGCCCCGGGCATCATGCAGGTGTTCGAAGTCGGCACCGCGACCATGATGGCCGCCAAGGGCGCGATCAAGCCGGTTTCCGAGCTGATGAAGGAGCAGGGCGAGAAATTCGACCCCAAATCCTATCTGCCGGCGATCACCGGTTACTACTCGACCTCGAAGGGCGACATGCTGTCGTTTCCGTTCAATTCGTCGAGCATGGTGCTGTGGGTCAATCTCGACGCGCTGAAGAAGGCCGAGATCGCCGAGCCGCCGAAGACCTGGCCGGAAGTGTTCGCCGACGCCAAGAAGCTGCATGCGACCAACCCGACCTGCGGCTTCTCCTCGGCCTGGGGCTCCTGGGGCCTGATCGAGCAGTTCTCCGCCTGGCACAACGTGCCGATGGGCAGCAAGGCCAACGGCCTCGACGGCTTCGACACCGTGCTCGAATTCAACACGCCGCTGGAAACCAAGCTGCTGGAAGCCCTGGTCGACCTGCAGAAGGACAAGAGCTTCGACTATTCGGGGCGGACCAACACCGGCGAAGGACGCTTCACCTCGGGTGAATGTCCGATGTTCATGACCTCCTCGGCGTTCTATCCCAACGTCAAGGCCAACGCCAAGTTCGCCTACAACGCCGTGCCGATGCCGTATTTCCCCGACGTCAAGGGCGCACCGCAGAATTCCATCATCGGCGGCGCCTCGCTGTGGGTGATGGGCGGCAAGAGCCCCGAGGAATACAAGGGCGTTGCAAAGTTCTTCACCTTCCTGTCGGACACCGATCGCCAGGCCAACCTTCACCAGGTTTCGGGTTATCTGCCGATCACCAAGGCCGCCTACGAAAAGACCAAGGCGGACGGTTTCTACGACAAGAACCCGATCCTCGAAGTGCCGCTGAAGGAATTGACCAACAAGCCGCCGACCGAGAATTCGCGCGGCCTGCGCTTCGGCGGCATGGTGCAGTTGCGCGACGTCTTCGCCGAGGAGATCGAGGCCGCTCTCGCCGGCAAGAAGTCGGCGAAGGAAGCGCTCGATTCGGCGGTGTCGCGCGGCAACGCGATGCTGCGGCAGTTCGAGCGCACCGCCGTCAAGTGATGGCCCCAGGGATCGTGGCCGGGCATTGGCCCGGCCGCGATCCATCAAGCGAGGCACGATGGAACCCCGGGCGATCTTCTCAGGCAGGTTGCTGCCCTATCTTCTGATCCTGCCGCAGCTCGCGGTCTCCCTGATCTTTTTCTACTGGCCCGCGGTGCAGGCCCTGCAGCAGTCGTTCCTGGTGCAGGACGCCTTCGGGCTCTCGACCGAATTCGTCTGGTTCGAGAACTACGTCACGCTGCTGCAAACCCCCGAATATTATCATGCGATCGGGGTCACCTTCGTGTTCTCGGCGCTGGTGGCGTTCTTCTCGCTCACGCTCGGCCTGTTGCTCGCGACGATGGCGAACCGCAACATCCGTGGCGTCCAGATCTACCGCACCTTCCTGATCATTCCCTATGCGGTGGCGCCGGCGGTGGCCAGCGTGCTCTTCATCTTCATGTTCCAGCCCGGCCTCGGCATGATCGCGCGCGCGCTGCAGCGCAACGGCGTCGACTGGAATCCGGTGCTGAACGGCACCCACGCCATGATCCTCGTCGTCATCGTCGCGGTCTGGAACCAGATCAGCTATAATTTCCTGTTCTTCCTCGCCGGCCTGCAGGCGATCCCGAAGAGCGTGATCGAGGCGGCCGCGATCGACGGCGCCAAGCCGATGCGGCGATTCTGGACCATCGTCTTCCCGCTGCTGTCGCCGACGACCTTCTTCCTGATCATCGTCAACATCACCTACGTGTTCTTCAACACGCTGGGCATCATCGACACCGCGACCGGCGGCGGCCCCAACGGCGCCACCCAGACGCTGGTCTACAAGGTGTTCCAGGACGGCAAGGTCGGCACCGATCTCGGCGGCTCGGCCGCGCAGTCGGTGATCCTGATGGTGATCGTGGTCGCGCTGACCGCGTTCCAGTTCCGCTATGTCGAAAAGAAGGTTCATTACTGAGCCATGGTCGAGCACCGCCGATTTGGAAACCTGCTGCCCCATCTGATCCTGCTCGCCGGCGTCGCGATCGTCGCCTTTCCGGTCTATCTCGCCGTGATCGCCTCGACCCACGACAACACAGTGATCGCCAACGGCCAGATGCCGCTCTATCCCGGCACCCACGGGCTCGAAACCTACTGGAACACCATCGTCTCCGGCACCGGCAGGACCACGCGCGCGCCGGTCGGCGGCATGATGCTGAACAGCCTGATCATGGCGATCGGCATCGCGCTCGGGAAAATCGCGATCTCGATCATCTCGGCCTATGCGATCGTGTTCTTCTCCTTCCCGTTCCGGATGGCGGCGTTCTGGACCATCTTCATCACCCTGATGCTGCCGGTCGAGGTGCGCATCTTTCCGACCTACAAGATCACCAGCGACCTCAGCATGCTGGATTCCTACGCCGGCCTGATCCTGCCGCTGATTGCGTCGGCGACCGCGACGCTGCTGTTCCGCCAGTTCTTCATGACGGTGCCGAAGGAGCTGGTGGAAGCCTCCAAGATCGACGGCGCCGGCCCGGTCCGGTTCTTCTTTGATACGCTGCTGCCGCTGTCGGTGACCAACATCGCGGCCTTGTTCGTGATCCTGTTCATCTACGGCTGGAATCAATATCTCTGGCCGCTCCTGATCACGACCCGCGACGACATGCAGACCATCGTCATCGGCATCAAGAAGATCATCGACGTACACGACGCCCTGACCGAATGGCAGGTGGCGATGGCGACCGCCGTGCTCGCCATGCTGCCGCCGGTCGCGGTCGTCGTGCTGATGCAACGCCTGTTCGTCAAGGGCCTGATCGAGACGGAAAAGTAAGATGGCAAACGTAACCCTGCGCGACGTCCGCAAGACCTATCCAGGCGGCTTCGAGGCCATCAAGGGCATCGGGCTCGAGGTCGGCGACGGCCAGTTCTGCGTGCTGGTCGGCCCCTCCGGCTGCGGCAAGTCGACGCTGCTGCGGATGGTGGCGGGGCTCGAAACCATCACCGGCGGCGAGATCGACATCGGCGGGCGCATCGTCAACCAGGTCGAACCGGCCGAGCGCGACATCGCCATGGTATTCCAGAACTACGCGCTTTATCCGCATATGAGCGTCTACAACAACATGGCCTACGGCCTGCGCAACCGCGGCATGGCCAAGCCCGAGATCGACACCCGCGTGCAGGAAGCCGCGCGCATTCTCGAAATCGGCCCGATGCTGGAGCGCAAGCCGGGACAGCTCTCCGGCGGCCAGCGCCAGCGCGTCGCGATGGGCCGCGCCATCGTGCGGCAGCCGAAAGTGTTCCTGTTCGATGAACCGCTGTCGAACCTCGACGCCAAGCTGCGTATCGCCATGCGGGTCGAAATCCGCAAACTGCAGCGCCGGCTCGGCACCACCTCGATCTACGTGACCCACGACCAGCTGGAAGCGATGACGCTCGCCGACATTCTGGTGGTCATGAACGGCGGCCAGGTCGAGCAGATCGGCAACCCGCTGCACATCTACCAGAAGCCCGCGACCACTTTCGTCGCCTCCTTCATCGGCGCGCCGCCGATGAACCTGATGCCGCTGGCTTCGGACGAGATCGCCTCGCAACTCGAAGGCGTCGGTGGCGAGGCCGGCATTCTCGGCATCCGCCCGGAGGATTTCCTGATTTCGAGCGAGGCGGTCCCGGGCGGCATCGCGCTCGAGCTGACGGTCGAGGCGATCGAGCGCGTCGGCGCCGAGACCTTCATCTACGGCGCCCGCCAGCACGACAAGGGCGGCATCGCCGCCCGTCCCGGTGAACTGCCGCCCGGCGAGGTGATCGTGCGAATTCCCGGCGCGGTGGCCCCGGCCATCGGCGAGCGAATCAGGGCGATCGCGCCGCGCGAAAAACTGCATTTGTTCAGCGCCGACGGCCGCAAGCGGATCGAGCTCTGACCGTCATTCCCGGGCGTGCGAAGCGCGAATCCGGAATAGCGGCGGGTAGCGATTCCTCGCGGTTCCACAGGTGCTTGAACACCCTCCAAATCATGCCCATATTGCAGTCTGACCGGACGGCGAATCCGCCGGCCGGTCGCCATGGGATGCCGCAAGGGTCCTGAACTGCCAAAGTCGCTTCGAGAGGACTTTGTAAAAATATGACTCGTGTTCCTTCGCTATCCAGTCCGTTCCTTCTGGGATTCGACGAAATCGAGCGTGCGCTCGATCGCGTCGTCAAAGGCGCCGACGGTTATCCTCCCTACAATATCGAGAGGTGCGACCGCGCCAATGGCCAGCCCGAAAGGTTGCGCATCACGCTGGCGGTGGCGGGTTTTACCCGCGACCAACTCGATGTAACCATTGAGGAAAACCAGCTCGTGATCCGCGGCCGCCAGCAGGACGACAAGGCCCGGCAATACATCCATCGCGGCATCGCGGCGCGCCACTTCCAGCGCACCTTCGTGCTGGCGGAGGGGATGCACGTGCTGGGCGCGGACTTGAAAAACGGGCTGTTGTCGATCGACCTTGCCCGGCCTGAGCCGGAGAAGATTGTTAAGACAATCGCTATCAATGAACATGAATAATGGAACGAGTAGCGGACTCGACCGCTTAGTCTGACAAAAGGAGTCGAGACCATGACTGTAGGTAATGTGGTGTTTGAGCCGGCGGGCGTCTCAACGGAGTCGCTGGCGACCTTGGGCGAGGGTCATATCGCCTATGTGAAGCAGATCCGTTCCGAGGACGTGCCGGGGCTGTTTCCGCAGGCGCCGAAGATCGCGCCGGGCCTGAAACTGTTCGCGCTGCACGCCGCCGATGGCACCCCGATCATGCTGACCGACAGCAGGGAAGCTGCGATCGCGAACGCATGGAGCAACGAACTGCAGGCCGTCAGCGTCCACTGAACGCTGCGATGATCGCCGGCACAGCGATCGCTCGCTGCCGTCATTGGCGACAGATAAGAGGATTCGACGCGGGCGTTTGTCCTGGGCTTGACCCGGACAGCGCCCGCGTATTTTTTTGGCGAGATTTTTTCGGCAGTTTTTCTGGTGGCCTTGGCGCATGATCGATTCGGAAGTGCAGGACATCACCGCGGCCGATGCCGCGCCGACGACGGCGCTTGGCAAAACCCTGCTCGCGCTGAACAACGCGCACGCGCAGGAACTGTCATGGTTGGAGCCGGAACGCCTGCAGCATCTCGTCGGGCAGGCATTCCTGGCGCGCCGGATCGGAAACCTCGACGCCTTCCTGCTGGCATTCGATCAGGACGCCGACTACGACAGCCCGAATTTCCTCTGGTTCCGCGCCCGCTATCCGCGCTTCGTCTATGTCGACCGCGTCGTGGTCGCGTCCTCCGCGCGCGGGCGGGGCTGCGCGCGCCGGCTCTATGACGAGCTGTTCGCGCGCACCGGCAGCGCCGGGCACGAGCGCATCGCCTGCGAGGTCAATTGCAAGCCGCCGAACCCGGCGTCGGACGCTTTTCATGCCGCGCTGGGATTTGTCGAGGTCGGGTCGGCAGACGTCCACGGCGGCTTAAAGGCGGTGCGATACCTGTCGCGAACGCTTTCTCAGGCCGCGGTAGCCGGCGGCAGCGCCAGCACCGAATAGATCGTGGGCGTACAGCTTCTTGGCGACGTCCTGGTCGCGCAACAGCCGGGCTGTGCGGGCCGCAATTATTTCAGTGACTCCTTCAACGCCAAGAGCGCCTCCTTGAGCGGCGGCAAATCATCTTTGACCGCCTTCCAGATAATCGAGGCGTCGACGCGCTGATAGTCGTGCCGCAAGATGTTGCCTATGCCGGCGATATCCTTCCAGCGCACATCCCTGTGCTGCGCTTTCAGGTCACGGCCGAGATGTCGGCTGGCCTCGGAAATGACCTCGATACCGCGCTCGACCGCCGAGCGCAGCAGCCAGGAACGCACGTAGTCGCGCATCGTCTTTCCAGCCAGCGCCTTCTCGATTCCGCGGATGCTTTCGAGCATGTCGTGAATGCGCAGCAAAGGAGAGCGCGTGGCCATCAGAAAACCCGCGTCGCCTCAGCCTCGACCTGTTTGCGTATCAGCGGGTGGAGGCCTTTGCGGGTGGTGAGATCGACCTCGACACGGAGGCTCTTCTCAAGCAATCGCTTGGCTGCCACCAAGTCCAGCGCATTGAAGCGACCGCGCGGGTCATGGTCGAGAAAAAGATCGATGTCGCTCTTTGCGTTGGCCTTGTTGCGGGCGGTTGAGCCAAAGAGATAGAGCGACGTCGCGCCCAGCGCCTTGATGGCGCCCGCGTGGTTGCGCAGTCTCCTGATTGCTTCGGCTCTCGTCATGAAGTCATCATAGCACAGGCCGGTACCGCACCGAAGGCTGGTCCGCCGCGGAAGGTCGCTACGCCGCGGTAGCCGGCGGCAGCGCCAGCACCGAATAGATCGCAGGCGCGTCGCGCGAGGCGCGCAGCTTCTTGGCGACGTCCTGGTCGCGCAACAGCCGGGCGATCCGGGCCAGCGCCTTGAGGTGGTCGGCGCCGGCGCCTTCCGGCGCCAGCAGCAGGAACACCAGGTCGATCGGCTGGCCGTCCATCGCCTCGAAATCGATCGGACGCTCGAGCCTTGCGAACAGGCCGAACAGCTTTTCCAGCTTCGGCAGCTTGCCGTGGGGGATGGCGACGCCGTAGCCGACCGCGGTGGTGCCCAGCTTCTCCCGCTGCAGCAGCACCTCGAAGATGGCCTTTTCGTTCTGCCCGGTCAGCACGGAAGCGCGCGCCGCCAGTTCCTGCAGCGCCTGCTTCTTGCTGTTGACCTTCAACGCCGGGAGGATCGCCTCGGGTGCGACCAGATCGGTAATCGTCATGGGGCGTTCCGAGGTAAATTAAACCGTCAGGTTGCGAAATAGGCTCTAGCGGGGCGGCGTCAAGAAGATGAGGCGGGATACGGGCTTATACCGGGTCCTGATTGCTGGGCTTCTACCCCAACGCAAGACCGATGCCAACTGCCGCAACAGGGTTCCGACGCCCCCTTCCCTTGAGGGCGGCGGACCATAGGGAGCGTCCCTGTGGCCGTCAATGCCGATCGCTGCCTAACCCCCTGCCTTTACCGCGGGCGGGTCGACCCAGCCTATATTACCGTCCGGCCGGCGGTAAATGATGTTCACCCGGCCGCTGGAGCCGTGCTGGAACACGATGCAGGCGGCGCCGGTCAGGTCCAGCTCCATCACCGCCTCGCTCACCGACAGCCGCTTCAGCGACGTGGTGGCCTCGGCAATGATCACGGGGTTGTAGCCGGCCTCGTCGTGCTCATCTTCTCCCGCGGGAGCCTCGATCACGTAGCTGGGGGCATCAAGGGTCGGCGCGGTCAATTCGACCATCGCAGCCGCCTCGGCGTGCGACTTACGCGCCGAACGGTCCTTGAGCCGGCTCTTGTAGCGGCGCAGCCGCCTTTCGATCATCAGGAGCGCCTGGTCGGCGCTGGCATAGGCGTCGGCGGCGTTGGAATCGGCTTCCAGCGTAATCCCGGAATCCAGATGCAGCGAGCAGTCGGTACGGAAGCCGAAACCGTCCTTGCTCAGCGTGATGTGCCCGGAATAGTTGCCGTCGAAATATTTGCGCAGCACCTCATCGGTGCGCTCGCTGACGCGCCCGCGCAGCGCCTCGCCGACACTGATGCTTTTTCCCGAAATCCGCAGAGTCATTTGTGGTGCCTCGGTTGGTCTGGAAGCCGACACTATTCCGATTTGGCCGGGACGCAATCAGGCCGGCTGCGTGTCGCGGGACCGGTCGGAGGGGGTGGCGGGGGCCGAGAGGGCATTGCCGAGCATGCTCTGCTTGTCGCGGCGGCGCTGCACCGAGGACGGGATTCGCATCGCCTCGCGGTACTTCGCGACCGTGCGGCGGGCGATATCAATGCCGGTGGCGCGCAATCGTTCCACGATGGTATCGTCCGACAGGATCACCGCGGGGTCCTCGGCATCGATCAACTGCTTGATGTGGTGGCGCACCGCTTCGGCCGAATGGGCCTCGCCGCCGTCGGCCGACGCGATCGAGGCGGTGAAGAAATACTTCAATTCGAAACTGCCGCGATTGGTCGCCATGTATTTGTTGGCGGTCACCCGCGACACCGTCGATTCGTGCATCTGGATCGCGTCCGCCACCGCCTTGAGGTTGAGCGGGCGCAGATGTGCCACGCCGTGGGTGAAGAAGCCGTCCTGCTGGCGCACGATCTCGGTCGCCACCTTGAGGATGGTGCGGGCGCGCTGATCCAGCGCGCGCACCAGCCAGGTGGCGTTCTGCAGGCAATCGGTGAAATAGGATTTGTCGCCGTCCTTGCGGATCGTCTTCGACAGCTCGGTGTAATAGACCTGATTGACCAGCACGCGCGGCAGCGTGTCGCTGTTGAGTTCGACGTGCCAGCCGCCGTCGGGTCCGGGCCGCACATAGACATCCGGCACCATGGTCTGGGTGCGGGTCGAACCGAATTTCAGGCCCGGCTTCGGATCGAGGCGGCGGATTTCGCCGATCATGTCGGTGATGTCTTCGTCGTCGACGCCGCAGAATTTTCTCAAAGAGGCGATATCGCGCTTGGCCAGCAGGTCGAGATGCTCGACCAGCGCCTGCATCGCCGGATCGTAGCGGTTGAGTTCACGCAGCTGGATCGCAAGGCACTCGCTCAGATTTCGTGCGCAGACGCCGGGCGGATCGAACTTCTGCAGCACTGCCAGCACCGCCTCGACCTCCGCTTGCGACGTGCCCAGCCGCTCGGCCGCCTGACCGAGATCCGGCGGCACGTAACCGGCCTCATCGACGAGGTCGATCAGATACTGGCCGATCATGCGGCGCGCGGGATCGGCGAAGGCCACCGCCAGTTGCTCGGCAAGATGGCTGCCGAGCGTCACCTCGGCGGCGACGAAGGCTTCGAGATTGTAACTGTCATCGTTGGAAGCGCCGCCGCCCCATTCGGTGTAGGCGGTCGGCGCCGCGTCCTGGGCGGTGCGCGCGGCGGCCTCGGCCGGCTCCTCGGAAAATACGTTGTCCAGCGGCGCATCCAGCGTCTGCTCGATCTCGGTGCGGCTGCCGAGGTCGCGATTCATCCATTCTTCCTGGCCCGGCTCGAAGCTGTCGCCGGCCGATCCGCCCGCCATATCGGAACGCTCGGCGCCGGAATCCTCGCCATAGGAGGCGGAAGAATCGGAAGAATCGTCAGATCCGGAATATTCGCCCCGCTCCGGTGCCGGCTCGCCCGCCACCGGGGCCTCGGGACCGTCGCTGGCACGCTCCAGCAGCGGATTTCGCTCCAGTTCTTCCTCGACAAAGGCCGAAAGGTCCAGATTGGACAGTTGCAGCAGCTTGATCGCCTGCATCAGCTGCGGCGTCATCACCAGCGACTGTGATTGGCGGAACTCTAATCTCTGCGTCAGCGCCATGAGTACACGAACCGATCCCTAAAACTTGGTCCGATTCTTGCTTAAACTAGTCCGAAGCCGATGTACACGGCTTGACGAATGGGAAAAATGGACTAGAGGGGCGTTTTCCCGACAAGGCTTCCGACAAGTCCCGACAAGGTCAAAGCCGGAATTCCTCGCCCAGGTAGAGACGGCGAACATCCGGATCATTGACGATTTCATCCGGACTGCCCTCGGTCAGGATTTCACCGGCATAGACGATATAGGCGCGGTCGGTCAGCCCCAGCGTTTCCCGCACATTGTGGTCGGTGATCAAGACGCCGATGCCGCGATTGGTGAGATGGCGGACCAGATCCTGAATGTCGCCCACCGCGATCGGATCGATGCCCGCGAAGGGTTCGTCGAGCAGCATGTAATTGGGGCGCGTGGCCAGCGCGCGCGCGATTTCGACGCGTCGCCGCTCGCCGCCGGACAGCGCAATCGACGGTGTCTTGCGCAGCCGCGTGATGTTGAATTCGTCGAGCAGGGAATTGAGTTCGGCCTCGCGCTTCTTCTTCGACGGCTCGACGACCTCGAGCACGGCGCGGATATTCTGTTCCACCGTGAGGCCGCGAAAGATCGATGCTTCCTGCGGCAGGTAACCGATCCCGAGCCGCGCGCGCTGATACATCGGCAGCTTGGTGACGTCGTGGCCGTCGAGTTCGATGGCGCCGCGATCCGCCTTGATCAGGCCGGTGATCATGTAGAACACCGTGGTCTTGCCGGCACCGTTCGGCCCCAGGAGGCCCACCGCCTCGCCGCGCCGCACATAGATGCTGACGCCGCGTACGACCTGACGGCTGCCGAAACTCTTTTCCACACTGTGCACCGCCAGATAGCCCGGTTTCTGCAGCAGCCGCGGCGCCGTCGCCGCGCCGTTGCTCTTGCGGGGGTTTTCGGGCTTCGGCTTTTCGGCTCTGGGCGGCTCCGGTTGCAGCACCGGATTGAGCATCGGGGCGTCGCGGGCGATCGGCGGCGCGTCGCGTACCGGGCTGCTCAACAGCTCGCCGATGCTGTCGCCGAGTGCGGTGATGTCCGCGCGTGAGCGCGCAAATCCGGGCGGACTGCGTTTCGCCGGGCGGCGACGGAACATGCCGAGTAAATCCACCATCCCCGCTCGCTCAGTCTTTCAAGGTGATCCCGGCGCGGCAATTCGATTCGCCCACGCAACATGAAGGAATGGATGTCGCTTGCCCAGCAAAACACCCCCGATTTCAGGAGCGGACCGCGCTGCCGGGCCGCTCGGTAGATACAGGCTGGCGCCGCACGCTTCAACCTCGCCGCCGCGGCACCGCACCCAAGCTATTGATATTATTTAGGTTTATTTGAGGCGCCGATGGCCGGCAGCGGCGATCCCGCACCGGGCGTCGCCGGCCTGCAGTCCTGTCCTGACTGCGGAAGCAGGGCTTGCACCTTGCCACTGTCGGATTCCACCCGCGATACCCCGGTCGTCATGTCCACGAATAGGCGGTCGCCGCGCAGCACGTTCTTGCATTGGGTCAGCACGATACCGCCGAGCATGGTGATCAAATTGGTCTTGGTGTCGAAAACCGCGGTTTCCCCGGTCACGACCTGGTCCTTCTGGGAGACGACCACGCTGCCGTGCGCCTCCAGCCTTTTAATCGACGAGCTGCCGCCGGGACCGGGGGTCGCGGCCGGCATCGGCGCCGCTTTGGCCGCCTTCGCATTGGCCGCTGGCACCGGCGTCGAATCGTAAAACACTACCAGCGACTTCGAGGTCATCGTGGTGTCGCCCTGCACCACCTTTACATTGCCGGAAAAGGTCGCTTCCTTTTTCTTGTCGCGCATCTCGAGGGAGGCTGCCTCGATCTGGATCGGCTGGTCGCGATTCTGCTGGAAACCCTGCATCGCATTGGGCACGCCAGTGGCGGCGCTCTGCGCGCGGGCGTCACCGGCGGCGATCGCCGCCAGCATGAAAGCGGCAGTACCGACACCATGCGCAATCGGCCTGAGCCATATGCTAGGCGAGGCAAACGTCATCTCAATATCGTCCTGATCGCTCCGGTTGTCCCAAGTACCGATCATGGCGGACCATCGATCCTATTTCGGCTTATTCGAACCGCCCGGGCCGGCCGGGGTTGCGGCAGGCTGCATTCCCGGGAGCCCCGGTCCGCCCTGGCCGGAGGACTGGAACAGGCCCTGCACCCGGCCGGAGTCGGATTCCACCCGCGACACCCCGGTCGTCATGTCCACCAGCAGCCGGTCGCCGCGCAGCACGTTCTTGCCCTGGGTCAGTACGATACTGCCCAGCATGGTGATCAGATTGGTCTTGGTGTCGAACACGGCAGTGTCCCCGGTCACCACCTGGTCCTTCTGGGTGACCACCACGCTGCCGTGCGCCTCGAGCCTTTTGATCGACGAACTGCCGCCGGGACCGGGGGTCGCGGCTGGCATCGGCGCGGCTTTGGCCGCCTTCGCATTGGCCGCCGGTGCCGCAGCCGGCGCGGGCGCCGGAGTCGAGTCGTAAAACACCACCAGCGAATTCGATGTCATGGTGGTGTCGCCCTGTACCACCTTCACATTGCCGGCAAAGGTCGCTTCCTTCTTCTTGTCGCGCATCTCCAGGGAGGCTGCCTCGATCTGGATCGGCTGGTCGCGATTCTGCTGGAAACCCTGCATCGCATTGGGCACGCCGCTGACGGCACTCTGGGCGCCGGCGTCGCCGGCAGCGGCCATCGCCAGCATGAAAGCGGCGAAGCCTGCGCCATGAGCGATCCGCCTCAACGAGGTGCCTTGCCGGGAAAACATCATCTGCAACATCATTTCGGGTGGCCGGTCTTGCCGGACGGAGCGTGAGCTTTAGCCGCACGGGCGGGCGCCGGTTCGGGCGCCTCGGGCGCGCTCTGGGTTTCCGCCGGAGGCAATTTGTCCAAATTCATCACCACGCTGCCCTCGAACCTTATTAGCTCGCCGCCCCCGGTAATTCTGAGCCTGTCGGCGGTCAGCGTGCCGTTCAGCAGTTTGACATCGACATGTTCCTCTGAGGTCACGATGCCCTTGCCCATATCGACGAAGGCCTGCGTAAGCCGGGCTTCGTAGCCGGTGGAGGTTTGCAGGAAGATATCCTTGTGCAGGTTCAGCAACTGCTCCTTGGTGTCGAACAGGCCATTAAGCGCATCCAGCGTGACGATCGACTGGTCTTCCATCCGGACCTTGGCGCGCAGGGTCTTGAGCTCGACGTGATCGGGATCGGTGACGTCCTGGGTCGCGGTCTTCGCCCAGAGTTCGTAGGGCCGCTGATCGGGCGTGTAACCGGACAAATGTGGCGATTCCATCGTGATCTTGGTGCCGGACACCACCAGGTTGCCGATATCGAGCGGCAACTTGGGCAACAACATCCGGAACGGATTGAACACCGACACTGCGACGACACCCGCCATTGCCAGAGCCACCGCGGCCGGGACCGCGATCCGCAGCACCCGCACCATCCGGCTGTGGCGCGCCGCGACCGCGAAGCGCGCCTCCATGCCGGCCAGATAGGCTGGGTTCTGAACCGAATTCACCGCCGCTCCGAAGCACTGGTCCCGCCAGCCATTCTACCCGGCCCGGCCGGATTGTGCAGCCTGGACCCCGCGTCAGGACTGTGACCGAAACGGGGCGGCGGAAGCGGCAAATCCGCCGGTCCGGCCTCAGGAATGGGCAAAAATGTCTTCGCTGTCCCAACCCTGCAGATCGAGCCGGGCCCGCGACGGCAGGAATTCGAAACAAGCCTGCGCCAGTTCCAGCCGCCCCTCGCGCGCGAGCATGGCATCGAGCCGCTCGCGCAGGCCGTGCAGATGCAGCACGTCGGAGGCCGCATAGGCCAGTTGCGCTTCGCTCAGGGCCGGCGCGCCCCAGTCGCTGGATTGCTGCTGCTTCGACAGATCGATGTTGAGCACCTCGCGCACCAGATCCTTCAGACCATGGCGGTCGGTATAGGTGCGGGTCAGCCGGGAGGCGATCTTGGTGCAATAGACCGGCTGCGGCATCACCCCCAGCGCGTTGTAGAGGGCGGCGAGATCGAATCGCGCGAAATGAAAGATTTTTGTCACTTTCGGGTTGCCGAGCAGCGCCTTCAGGTTCGGCGCGTCGGCCGGATCCTTGCCGTGGCCCTTGGGGATCTGCACCACGTCGGCGCTGCCGTCGCCGTTCGACAACTGCACCACGCAGAGCCGGTCGCGATGCGGGTGCAGCCCCATGGTCTCGGTATCGATCGCCACCGAATCGGTATAGCGGGTCAGATCGGGCAGGTCGCCGCGATGCAGGCGTACGGTCATGTGCTCAAAAACCTCGTCGAATCGCTTTGCGGCCACGCTACCGCCCAACCCCAGGTGAGGCGAGCGGCCGATGGCCTATCATGGCGTCGGGAGGGCTACCAAGAAAGTAGTGGTGCCCAGGAAAGGACTCGAACCTTCACGGCCGTTAAGCCACTGGCACCTGAAGCCAGCGCGTCTACCAATTCCGCCACCTGGGCCCGGGCCGGTTAGTATTGATCGGTCGCGCGCTTGTCAAATTGCCCGAGTGTGATCCAAATGCGCTGTACAGCGCCGGCCGGTTGGCGTATCGCGATTTCGCTGAATATCCCTGCGATCGATTGAATTTGACCCTAGGAAATTGACGCCATGGCATCGAATCTGGACACGTTGGTCACGGTTTTCGGCGGATCGGGCTTTCTGGGACGAAGCGTGGTCCGGGCGCTGGCCAAGCGCGACTACCGGATCCGGGTCGCGGTGCGGCGGCCGGAACTGGCCTTCCACCTGCAGCCGCTCGGCCGGGTCGGCCAGATCCACGCCGTACAGGCCAATCTGCGCTATCCGGCCTCGGTCGAGGCCGCCATGCGCGACTCCCACGCCGCCATCAACCTGGTCGGAATCCTGGCCGAGAGCGGCGCCCAGACCTTCGAGGCGGTCCAGGCCAAGGGTGCCGGCACCGTGGCCGCCGCGGCAGCCGCCGCCGGCGCCGCCATGGTGCACGTCTCCGCCATCGGCGCCGACGAGAATTCGTCCTCGCGTTACGCCCGCGCCAAGGCTGCGGGCGAAAAGGCGGTGCTGTCGGCCGTCCCGACGGCCACCATCCTGCGGCCCTCGGTGGTGTTCGGCCCCGAGGACCAGTTCACCAACCGCTTCGCTGGCCTGGCGCAGATTTCGCCGATGCTGCCGCTGATCGGCGGCGGGCTGACGAAACTGCAGCCGGTCTATGTCGGCGACGTCGCCGCCGCGGTCGCCGACGCCGTCGACGGCAAGACCAAATCCGGCGCCGCCTACGAGCTCGGCGGCCCGGAAGTGCTGACCATGCGCGAGATCATGGAGATCATCCTCGCCACCGTCGAACGCGAGCGCATGCTGGTCTCGTTGCCGTTCGGGCTGGCGAAGCTGCAGGCGTTGTTCCTGCAATTCGCGCCGGGGGCGTTCAAGCTGACCCCGGACCAGGTCGAGCTGCTGCGATCGGACAACGTGGTGTCGGAGGCGGCGAAGGCCGCGGGTCTCACCCTGGAGGGGCTCGGCGTGACCCCGGATTCGATGGAAGCGATCGTCCCGCAATATCTCTGGCGCTTCCGCAAGGCCGGCCAGTTCGCCCACAAGGGCGCCTGAGCCTGTCGTCACCGCATTCGCGGCGACGACGTAGAGAGAGGCTTTACCGTCCCATCGCCAGCGCGACCAGGCCGAGCGTGCCGACGATGACGCGCCACCACGCGAACAGCACGAAGCCGTGCCGGGTGACGTAGCTCAGGAACGTCTTGACCACGATCAGCGCGGTGACGAACGAGACCACGAATCCGATCGCGATGATGCCGGCATGATCGAGGCCGATGTCGGCGCGGTTCTTGTAGAACTCATAGACGAAGGCGCCGACCATGGTCGGGATCGCCAGGAAGAAGGAAAACTCCGCCGCCGCGTGCTTGTCGGCGCCGAACAGCATCGCCGCCACGATGCTGGCGCCGGAGCGCGACACCCCGGGAATCATCGCCAGGCACTGCGCGAAGCCGATTCCCAGATACATCGGCAGCGGAAACGTGGTGGCGTCGTGCTGGTGCGGATCGAGATCGAGCTGATCGACCCACAGCAGGATGGCGCCGCCGACGATCAGCGAGAAACACACCACCCACGGATTGAACAGATATTCCTTGATGTAGTGGCCGGCGGCGCCGCCGATCACCGCCGCCGGCAGGAACGCCACCAGCAGCCCGATCACGAATCGCCTGTCCTCGGCATTCGAGAACATGCCGAACGCGACGCGCCACAATTTGCCGAAATAGATCACCACGATGGCGAGGATGGCGCCGAGCTGAATCAGAATCGAAAAACTGTTCCAGAAACCGCCCTCGCCGAGATTGAAGAACCGTTCCGCGAGCAACAGATGCCCGGTCGAGGACACCGGCAGGAATTCGGTGACGCCTTCGATCACACCGAGAATCACCGCCCGCAATGCATCTGACATCATGACCTGGTCCGTTATGGTTGATATCGGCCGGAAAAGCCGGGCTCTTCTCGCCTATTCGCCGCGGCGCCGCAATCTCAAAAAAGCGCCAAAACACAGGTTGCCTCGCTCGCGCGCTTAGGTAGTTTGGCCGCGGCTGCGGTATACTCCCATTGTATCCTCGGCGCTCTCGGCGGGCGCTTCAGGCTTTCTTAAGCTCCGCAAAATTACCAAGGGCTCATGTTCACACTGTTTCATCATTCGTTCTGTCCGCATTCGCGCTTCATCCGCCTGGCGCTGGGCGAACACGGCCTTGATGTGCGGCTGGTGGAAGAGCGGGCCTGGGAGCGGCGCGAGGCGTTCCTGGCGCTCAATCCCGCGGGCACCACGCCGGTCCTGATCGCGGAAGGCCGGCCCGCCATCCCCGGCGCCGGCATCATCGCCGAATATCTCGACGAGGCCCATGGCCCCGAGATGGGCGAGCGGCGGCTGCTGCCGGCCACGATGGGCGAGCGCATCGAGGTACGGCGACTGATGGCGTGGTTCAACGACAAGTTCTTCGAGGAAGCCTCCAATCCGCTGGTCACCGAGCGCATCTACAAGCGCTTCATGAACGAGGAGGACGGCGGCGGCGCGCCGGCGGCCGAGGTGATCCGCGCCGCGAAGGCGAATGTGCGCTATCATCTGGCCTATATCGGCTGGCTGGCGCAGACCCGGAACTTTCTGGCCGGCGACCGGCTGACCTATGCGGACCTCGCCGCCGCGGCGCATCTTTCGGCGATCGATTATCTGGGCGACGTGCCATGGATCGAGGACGACGCGGCAAAGGCGTGGTACGCGCGGGTGAAATCCAGGCCCTCGTTCCGCCCGCTGCTGAGCGAATGGCTGGCCGGCGTGCCGGCGTCGCGCACCTATGTGGACCTGGATTTCTGATATCACTGCATGCAGCGATGCCGGTCTGCTCCCTCTCCCACCGGGAGAGGGTTGGGGTGAGGGGTTACGGTCTATCGATGGGGCGTAACCCCTCACCCGAATTGCTTCGCAATTCGACCTCTCCCGATGGGAGAGGTGAAAATCCGACTTCGCCACGATGAAGGAAAATCTGAAATCCGCGCTCGCGAGCGAGGCCCGTGCGCTCGGCTTCGATTGCGTCGGCGTCAGCGATCCCGATGTGCTTGCGGAAGCCGGAAAGCATTTCCGCGATTTCCTCGCGACCGGCGCGCATGGCGACATGGACTGGCTCGCGGCCTCCCCGGAGCGTCGCACCGACCCGCGCGTGCTGTGGGCCGGCGTGCGCTCGATCATCATGCTCGGGGTCAATTACGGGCCCGACGAAATCCGCTGGCGATCCTGGAGCGCCGCAGCCGCGGCGCGATCTCGGTCTATGCGCAAGGCGACGACTATCATGACCTGATCAAGAAGCGGCTGAAGGCGCTGGCGCGATGGCTGGTCGCTGCTTCGGGCTGCGAGGTCAAGGTGTTCGTCGACACCGCGGCGGTCATGGAAAAGCCGCTGGCGCAGGCGGCGGGACTGGGCTGGCAGGGCAAGCATACCAATCTCGTCTCGCGCGAATTCGGCTCCTGGCTGTTCCTCGGCGCGATCTACACCTCGCTGGAGCTGCCGCGCGACGCGGCCGAGGCCGACCATTGCGGCTCCTGCCATGCCTGCCTCGACATCTGTCCGACATCGGCGTTCCCGGCGCCCTACCGACTCGATGCGCGGCGCTGCATCTCCTATCTCACCATCGAGAACAAGGGACCGATCCCGCGCGAATTCCGCCACGCCATCGGCAACCGCATCTATGGCTGCGACGACTGCCTTGCGGCGTGCCCGTGGAACAAGTTCGCGCAGGCCGGGCGTGAGGCAAAGCTCGCCGCGCGGGACGAACTGCGCGCGCCTGATCTCGCCGAACTCGCCCGGCTCGACGATGCGTCTTTCCGCGCACAATTTACAAAATCGCCGGTCAAGCGCATCGGCCGCGACCGCTTCATTCGCAATGTGCTGATCGCGATCGGCAATTCCAACGACCGCACCCTGGCCGGGGAGGCCCAATGCCTGCTGGATGATGACAGCCCGCTGGTCCGGGGCGCGGCGGTATGGGCGCTGTCGCAATTGCTGGGGCGAGAGGAATTTTCGGCCCGCGCCGCGAGGGCGTTGCACGACGAGCCGGATGAGACCGTACGGGCCGAGTGGTCTTGCGGTTGCGCATAACGCCCTGCCCGTGCGGCTCTTGATTTCATCCGGCAAATTCCGCCATGGTCCCGCGCCATGACAAATCAGCCTTTCTTCACCACAGACAATGACGCCTTCATTCCCACCGACATCGCGCGCGGGCCGTGGGATCCGAACTCGCTGCACGGCCGCGTCATCATCGGCCTGCTGGCTTTCGTGATCGAGCAGCGCCACGGCGGCGACGATTTCGTGCCGGCGCGGCTGACGGTGGACATGTTCCGGCTGCCGACCCTGGCGCCGATCGAGGTCAAGACGCGGCTGGTGCGCGACGGCCTGCGCATCAAGATGGTCGAGGCTGATTTCTTCAGCGGCGGCGTCGCCATGGCGCGCGCCTCCTGCCAGCTCCTGCGCAAGACCGGGAATCCGCAAGGCAACGTCTGGTCGCCGCCGAACTGGAAGGTGCCCGCGCCGTCGGACATTCCCGCCCCGACCGATCCGCGGCTCGGCATGAACGGCAAGTGGACCACCCGTCCGATCGAGGGCGCCATGGGCACCGTCGGTCCGCGGCGGCTGTGGATGAGCGAGGTGCGCGACCTCGTTGCGGGCACTGCCCTGACGCCGTTCGTGCGGGTCGCGGTGGCGGCGGATTTCGCCAGCCCCTTCGCCAATGCCGGCGACCAGGGCCTCGGCTATATCAACAGCGACGTCACGCTGTATCTGCACCGCCTGCCGGTGACGCCCTGGATCGGCTTCGAGGTCGTCAACCATCACGCCACCGACGGCATCGCGATCGGCGAATGCTGGCTCCATGACGAGCAGGGTCCGATAGGCACCTCCACCGTCGCCGCACTGGCGCAACGCAAGCCGATGCTCAATCCGAGCCAGCGCGACATGGTGCAGAAGACCTGAGCCGTCATTCCGGGGCGACGCGCAGCGGCGAACTACGATGTGCGATTGCACATCGGAGAATCTCGAGATTCCGGGTCTGCGCTACGCGCATCCCGGAATGACACGATCCAATTAATCCAGATGCCGCTTCATCTCCGGCCGCGCTTTCAATTCCGCCGCCTGCTTTGCAAATATCTTCGCCATGCGCTCGGGCGCGAAATTCATGTCGACGAAGCCGGTCGCGGTGTTGGCAACCTCCTGATAGCTGGCGATCCTGCCCTCGCGCAGCGTCATGATCGCGACGCCCTCGAACATCGCGCGCGCTCCCCTGGCCTCCGGCAAGGTCGAGCGATAGCTGAAAGTATAGCGCGCATAGAGCGTCGCACCGTCGCTGACCGGCGCATGCATGTCCCAGCGGAAGTCGGTGGCCGTGCGGTAGAACCAGTCGTCGATCATCCCGGCGATCTCAGCGCGGCCTTTGAACGCGCCGTAGAACACGTCGTGATAGACGCCGTCCCCGGTGAACAGATCGGCAAAAGCCTTGCCGTCGCGCCGTTCGACCGCGTCGCAGAAGGCGCGGAGCATGGCTGAGGCGTTCATGACGTCGCTTCCGATTGTCCGATCTCGGCCACGGCCGCGATGATGCGCGCGATGTCCTGCGGCCGCGACAGCCGGTGATCGCCGTCCTGGATCATGGTCAGCACCACGTCGTCGCTCGGCAGCCGGTGCGTCAGCGCGAAGGCGTGCTGCCAGGGCACGTCCGGGTCCTGCGCGCCCTGCAGGATGCGGACGGGGCAGCCGATCTCGATGGCGCTGCCGAGCAGCAGGTGGTTGCGGCCCTCCTCGATCAGCGCGCGCGTGATCGGGTAGGGCTCGCCATATTGCGACGGCCGCAGCCACACTCCGTTGGTTTCGATCTCGTTGCGAATCTCTGGCGAGAAGCCGTTCCACATCAATTGCTCGGTAAAATCCGGCGCCGGCGCAATCAGCACCAGGCCGGCGAGCGAGGCGGGGCCTGCCGCGCGCCTGGCGATTTCGCGGGCCAGCAGCAGCGCCATCCAGCCGCCCATCGAGGAGCCGATCACGACCTGCGGACCTCTGCAGAACCGGTCGAACACCGCGACGCTCTCTTCCAGCCAGCGCCCGATGGTGCCGTCGATGAAGGCGCCGCCGGATTCGCCGTGGCCGGAATAGTCGAACCGGACGCAGGCGCGGCCGTGACCGGCGGCCCACTCATCCAGCGCCAGCGCCTTGGTACCCTGCATGTCCGAATTGAAGCCGCCGAGCCAGAACAGCCCGGGAGCCGCACCCGGGCGGGCGCGCACCGCGATGCGACGCACTGCGGCGCCCTCGCCGACCTCGATGAAGGTGGGCGGCTGCCCGGCGGCTGCCGCGGAATTGGTCATGGGATCATGGCTCCGGTTTCACTGCTGTTTGAGCGAGCACGGCCGATCCGTCAACGGAACGCCAAACCCGGCTTTTGGACAGATGCGCGCTTGCGGAACGAAGCTGTGGCCTCTATGTGGGCTGGTCTGAACATTTCGTGACGCCCAGCGTTGTCCGGCGTGACCAAAAAGCCTCGCATTTGATGCTTTTGGCGGCTGACGCTGCGAGTTTGCTTGCCCGCAGCACCTTATTCCTTCAAACTACTGCCTTCGTCCACAACCTTGGAGAGTTACCCATTCGCCGTCCCAACAGAGCCCCGCCCGCTGCCACCAAAGACGGGCCGCGCACCAATGATGAAATCCGCAATGCCACGATTCAGCTGATCGATCAGACCGGGCTGAACCACGGTACCGTCGAGACAGTCGCCGCCATCAAGCTGGCCCTCGAGGCGGGCATGGACCTTGTCGAGATTTCGCCGAATACCAATCCCCCCGTCTGCAAGATCATGGACTACGGGAAGTTCAAGTATTCGGCGCAGAAGAAGGCCGCGGAAGCCCGCAAGAAACAGAAGGTCGTCGAGATCAAGGAGATCAAGCTGCGGCCGATGATCGACGATCACGACTACGAAGTGAAAATGCGCGCGATGCAGCGGTTTTTCGAGGAAGGCGACAAGGTCAAGATCACCCTGCGCTACCGCGGCCGTGAAATGGCGCATCAGGAAATCGGCACCAAGCTGCTGGACAAGGTCAAGGCCGACGTCGCCGAATACGCCAAGGTCGAGCAGGACGCGCGTTTCGAAGGCCGGCAGGTGGTGATGGTGCTGGCGCCGCGCTGATTCCTGACAGCGGCCCCCGCGTTTGTGAATTTGCGCATTTGTGAATTTTGAAGACGGCCCGTCAGATCATCCGGCGGGCCATTTTCTTGTTCACGAGAGCCGTTTCCGCTGCGATGGAATCGAAGCGGGTCTCTGGATTCTCGATTTGACGCGTTTTCTCGACGCGAGCCGGTTTCCATCCCCGGATCAAGTCCGGGACAGGCTTTCGCTTGAAAACGCTCTGGGTCAACCCCGCGTGGCCTCCCAGCGGCCGCTGCAGTTTCCGCCGGAAAGCCTGGCGCTCCAGCGGCCGGCGCCGGAACTGCCGCCAAGCCGGCCGCTGCCGGTCGCCACCGACCCGCCGGCTGAAATCCGCACCGCGACTCCGCCACCGCCGCCGACGGAGCCGGAGACATCGGCAGCCCCCGCCGACGAGATCCGGCCGCCGGAGACCCGGAACGGATAGCTGTAGGCGGGGTCGCAGTTGCCGGCCTGGGTGATGATCAGGACGTTCCAGATCCCGTCATAGCCCCCGCCCATCCCCGCTTTGCGGGCATCGGCGGCGCCGGGCGCGGCCAAGGTGGCAAGTACCGCGGCCGCGGAAATCCATCGCAAGGCGCGCGAGCGCCCGAAATTGGCTAAAACGGCAATCGATTGGGCTGAAATGGTCATTTTCCCCCGCTTTCCGGCAACATTGTCGATGGCTTCAGCCTATCTGTCAAAGCTAACGGTTTTACGGTTCATCGTTGCCAATTGGGTCCGGCTCTGCCATAAGCCCAGCCTTCATCGCCCGGCTGATCAAGGGCTGCCGTGGCGGTGTCCATGCTGGTTGTTTCATTTCGGAAATAACCGAGCATTTTCAACGCTCTAACGAGCATTTTAGCTGCGAAAGCGCCCCTCGGGCGCGTTTTTTCTGCGGCAACAGGAGAGCCAAATGCCCAAGCTGAAGACCAAGTCAGGCGCTAAAAAGCGCTTCAAGGTGACTGCCACCGGCAAAGTGTTGGCCGCCCAGCGCGGCAAGCGCCACGGCATGATCAAGCGGACGAAGAAGCAGATTCGTCAGCTCCGCGGCACCCGCGTGCTGTTCAAGACCGACGGCGATAACATCAAGAAGTATTTCTTGCCGAACGCCTGATCGCGCCAGGGAATTCCAAAGGGAATTCCCAAGGCGATCGCCGGTCCCATTTTGCCGAGCCGCGTCCGCGCGGCGATCCGTCACCCATTTTAAAGATCGAGGAACTCCCTCATGTCTCGCGTCAAACGCGGTGTAACCGCTCACGCCAAGCACAAGAAAGTCTACAAGGCCGCCAAGGGCTTTTACGGCCGCCGCAAGAACACCATCCGCGCCGCCAAGGCCGCCGTCGAGAAGGCCGGGCAATACGCCTTCCGCGATCGCAAGCGCAAGAAGCGCACCTTCCGCGCGCTGTGGATCCAGCGTCTCAATGCCGCGGTGCGTCCGTTCGGCATGACCTACAGCGTGTTCATCAACGGCCTGTCCAAGTCGGGCATCACGGTGGACCGCAAGGTGCTGTCGGATCTCGCCATCCACGAGCCGGCGGCGTTCCAGGCGATCGCCGAGAAGGCCAAGGCCGCGCTGGCGGCGTAAGCCGTCGTCCGCTGCGACATCTGCGAAAAGATCGGGGTCGTCATGGCCGGGTAAAAGCGCGAAGCGCGTCTTCGCGCCAGGCGCCCCGGCCATCCACGTCTCCCTTCTCGCGAGCGCTTTAAGACGTGGATGCCCGGGACAAGCCCGGGCATGACGGGCTAGGAGCATCGGCTAGCATCCTAGTCAAAAGGGATTGCCATGACCGATCTTGCCCAACTCGAATCCGAAATCCTCTGCCAGATCGCCGCCGCGGGCGACGAAGCAGCCCTCGAGGGCGTGCGCGTCGCGGCGCTGGGCAAGAAGGGCTCGATCTCCGCGCTGCTGTCGACGCTCGGCAAGATGTCGCCGGATGAGCGCAAGACCGAAGGCGCCCGGATCAACCTCGCCAAGGACAGCGTCACCGAGGCGCTGACCGCGCGCCGCGACCTCCTGAAAGCGGCGGCGCTCGATGCGCGGCTGAAATCCGAAACGGTCGACGTCACGCTGCCGCTGCGCGAGGCGCCGGCGGAAGCCGGCCGCATCCATCCGCTCAGCCAGGTGATGGACGAACTGACCGCGATCTTCGCCGACATGGGATTTGCGGTCGCCGAAGGTCCTGATATCGAGACCGACGACTACAATTTCACAAAACTGAATTTCCCCGAGGGCCATCCGGCGCGGGAAATGCACGACACCTTCTTCTTCAATCCGAAGGAGGACCCCGGGTCGGCGCCCGGGACAGGCGGCTCGCGCAAGCTGCTGCGCACCCACACCTCGCCGGTGCAGGTGCGCACCATGCTGAGCCAGAAGCCGCCGATCCGCGTGATCTGCCCGGGCCGCACCTATCGCATCGACTCCGACGCCACCCACACGCCGCAGTTCCACCAGGTCGAAGGCCTCGTCATCGACAAGGGCTCGCATCTCGGCCATCTCAAATGGATCCTGCACGAGTTCTGCAAGGCGTTCTTCGAAGTCGATCACATCAACATGCGGTTCCGGCCGTCGTTCTTTCCGTTCACCGAGCCGTCGCTCGAGGTCGACATCCAGTGCCGCCGCGACAAGGGCGAGATCCGCTTCGGCGAGGGCGAGGACTGGCTGGAGATTCTCGGCTGCGGCATGGTGCATGCGAACGTGCTGCGCGCCTGCGGCATCGATCCGGACGTCTATCAGGGCTTTGCCTGGGGCATGGGCATCGACCGCATCGCGATGCTGAAATACGGCATGTCCGACCTGCGCCAGCTGTTCGAGAGCGACGTGCGCTGGCTCAGCCATTACGGCTTCAAGCCGCTCGACGTCCCGACCCTGGCGGGAGGATTGAGCTCGTGAAATTCACCCTCTCCTGGCTGAAGCAGCATCTCGATACCGACGAGCCGGTCGAAAAGCTCGCCGACAAGCTCACCATGATCGGGCTCGAGGTCGAGCACATCGAGGACAAGGCGAAGGCGCTGGCACCGTTCACCATCGCGCGCGTGATCTCGGCCGAGCCGCATCCCAATGCCGATCGCCTGCGGGTGTGCATGGTCGATACCGGCAATGGCGCAGCTCCCGTGCAGGTGGTCTGCGGCGCGCCGAATGCGCGCGCCGGCCTGGTCAGCGTGTTCTCCGCGCCCGGCACCTTCATTCCCGGCAAGAACATCACGCTCGGCGTCGGCACCATCCGCGGCGTCGAGAGCCGCGGCATGCTGTGCTCGGCGGCCGAGCTGCAGATTTCGGAAGATCACGACGGCATCATCGAACTGCCGGCGGATGCGCCGGTCGGCACCGGCTATGCGCAATGGGCCGGGCTCGGCGATCCCGTTCTGGAAATCAACCTGACCCCGAACCGGCAGGATTGCACCGGCGTGCACGGCATCGCCCGCGACCTTTCCGCCGCCGACATGGGCAAGTTCAAGGACCCCGCGATCAAGCCGGTCAAGGGCGAATTCCCCTGCCCGGTGCAGGTCACGGTCGAGGACGCCACGCTGTGTCCGGGCTTTGCGCTACGGCTGGTGCGCGGAGTCAAGAACGGCCCGTCGCCGGAATGGCTGCAACAGCGGCTGATCTCGATCGGCTTGCGGCCGATCAACGCGCTGGTCGATATCACCAACTTCATGACCTATGACCGCGCCCGGCCGCTGCATGTGTTCGACGCCGCGAAGGTGAAGGGCAATCTCACGGTGCGCCGCGGCCGCGACGGCGAGAGTCTGCTGGCGCTCGACGGCCGCACCTACACGCTCGACAGCGGCGTTTGCGTGATCGCGGACGATACCGGCGTCGAATCGCTCGCCGGCATCATGGGCGGCGAGGCCTCCGGCTGCTCCGAAGCGACCACCGACGTGCTGATCGAATCGGCGCTGTGGAACGAGATCAACATCGCCCAGACCGGCCGCAAGCTCGGCATCAATTCCGACGCCCGCTACCGGTTCGAGCGCGGCATCGATCCGGCCTTCATGGTGCCGGGGCTGGAGATGGCGACGAAGCTGGTGATGGAAATGTGCGGCGGCACGCCGTCGGAGAACGTCGTGGTCGGCAAGACCTTCGCCGACGACCGCGTGATCGATTTTCCGCTCACCGAAGTGAAGCGGCTGGCCGGCATCGAGGTGCCGCTGCCGCAGATCAAGATGATCCTGAGCCATCTCGGCTTCATGATGGCCGGTCCCGGCCCGGTGGTGAAGGTCGCGGTGCCCTCCTGGCGCTCCGACGTGCACGGCAAGGCCGATATCGTCGAGGAAATCGTGCGCATCGTCGGCGTCGACAAGGTGCCGATGACGCCGTTCGAGCGCGGCGAGGACGCCCGCAAGCCGATCCTCACCGCGATCCAGCTGCGCACCCGCCGCGCCAAGCGCGCGCTGGCCGCGCGCGGCATGGTCGAGGCGGTGACGTGGTCGTTCATCTCGAAACCCAATGCCGAGCTGTTCGGCGGCGGCAAACCGGAACTCGCGCTGGCCAATCCGATCGCCTCCGACCTGTCGGACATGCGGCCGAGCCTGCTGCCGGGACTGGTCGCGGCGGCGCAGGCCAATTCCGATCGCGGCTTTCCCGACGTGGCGCTGTTCGAAGTCGGACAGGTATTTAGGGGCGACAGGCCCGAGGACCAGTTCGTCGCGGCGTCCGGCGTCCGTCACGGCTATGCGTCGTCGAAAGGCATGGGACGGCACTGGTCCGGCTCGGCCACATCGGACGCGCTCGACGCCAAGGCCGATGCGTTCGCGGTGCTGTCAGCCGCCGGCGCGCCGATGCAGGCGCTGCAGGTGGTGCCCGGCGGCCCGGACTGGCTGCATCCCGGACGTTCCGGCACCATCCAGATCGGCCCGCAAAACGTGCTCGGCTATTTCGGCGAACTGCATCCCCGGGCGCTGGAAATCCTGCGCGCCGACGGCCCGATCATCGCCTTCGAGGTGATCCTCGACCGCATTCCCGCCGCCAAGCAGCGGCCGACCCGCGCCAGACCGGTGCTGGAGCTGTCGGCGTTCCAGCCGGTGTCGCGCGACTTTGCCTTCATCGTCGACCGCAGTGTCAGGGCCGGCGACATCGTCCGCGCCGCGCAGGGCGTCGACAAGAAGCTCATCACGGATGTCGGCGTGTTCGACGTCTATGAGGGCAAGGGCATCGACGACGGCAAGAAGTCGGTCGCGATCGCGGTGACGATGCAGCCGCGCGAGAAGACCATGACCGACCAGGAGATCGACGCGGTCGGCGCCAAAATCGTCACCGAAGTGAACAGGAAGACCGGCGGCGTATTGCGCGCATGAGCCTCGTCGGCCTGATTCCGGCGGATGTCAGCAGCCATATTGCGATCGCGATCTGCGCGATTGCCTTCGTGTCGGGAACCGCGCGCGGATTTTCCGGGTTCGGCTCGGCGCTGATCTTCATGCCGCTGGCGAGCAGTTTTGCCGCGCCGCGCCTGGTCGCGGCGCTGCTATTGATCATCGATTTCGTCGCCGCCGCCCCGCTGCTTCCCGACGCATGGAAGCATGCGGACCGCAAGGCGACCGCCGTGATGGTGCTCGGGGCGTTGATCGGTGTCCCGATCGGCACTTATTTCCTGACCGAACTAAATCCCGTGACCACGCGCTGGATCATCTCCGGCTTCGTGTTGGCGCTGCTGCTGCTGCTGTTGTCGGGCTGGCGCTATCGCGGCAAGGATTTTTCCGCGCTTTCGATCGGCATCGGCGGATTGTCCGGCTTCTGCAGCGGGCTGGCGCAGACCGGCGGGCCGCCAATCGTCGCCTATTGGCTGGGACGGCCGCTTCCCTCGGTGATCGCACGCGCCAACATTCTGCTGTTCTTCGGCGCCTCCGACTTCTTTTCCGTCGTCAGCTATTCCCTGACCGGGCTGATCACCGCGGATGCGATCCGGTTTTCACTGCTGGTCGGGCCGGTCTATGGCATCGGCGTCTGGTCCGGCGCCCGGCTGTTCGGCCGCGCGAGCGAAAGCCTGTTTCGCGCCATCTGCTACGCCCTGATCGCGGCGGCGGTGATCATCGGCCTGCCGGCGCTGGACGGCGTGCTGCGGTGAGCCAACCACGTCATTCCGGAGCGCGCGCGAGCGCGAACCACGATGTGCCATCGCACATCGGGGAATCTCGTGCCAAATAACTTCTGGATTCCGGGTTCGCTCGTTTCACTCGCGCCCCGGAATGACGCTTGCCGCCATCACCAGATCGCAATAGGCATAGCCGTCGCGTTCGACGCGCTCGCCGGTTACCACCGCAAGCGGCTGCGAGAACATCGGCCCCGCCACCACGCAGGTATGAAACTCGCCGTTCTCGCCGCAGGGATCGACGCCGGCGGGCAGGTCGGCCAGCAATTGCGCGTCGAATTTTCGCCCGGCGAATTCGGCCGGCAGCTTTTTCAGATCGACGGTGGCGAGGTATGCCTGCATGCCGCTGTCGATCATGGCATGCGCCAGCGGCAAGGTCGGGCGATCCCATAGCGGAAACACCGGCGTGATGCCGGTGCCGGCGAGCTTTTGCTCGCGATAGGCCCTGATATCGGCGAGGAACAGATCGCCGAAGATCATGTGGGTGACGCCTTCCTGCACGGCCAGCGCGACGGCTTCTCCCATGCGCGCCTCGTAGATCGCGTTCGGGCAGGGATAGGGAATCGGCACGATCCGCGCCGGCAGGCCGGCGGCCGCAAGCTGCGCCTGCAGGATTGATTGCCGCACGCCGTGGATCGACACCCGGTCGAAGGTCTCGGTCACCGTCGTCAGCGCGCCGACCACGTCGAACGCGCCCGTACGCCTGATTTCATGCAAGCCGAACGCGCTGTCCTTGCCGCTCGACCACGAGATCAGCGCCTTCGGCCGCGGCTGTTTCAATTGACCGGCGCTCCCGGGAGCGCCCGAGATGTTCGAGTCGGGGGTCAATTGACCGGCGCTCCGCGACGCCGCGGCCTTGAGGGGCGCGACGACGCTGCTTCCGGTTCGGCATCCCTGAGCGCGCCGATCTTGCGCAGCGCCGCTTCCGCCGCGCGTTCGCCGCTTTCCCAGGCGCCATCGACCGTTCCCCACAGCGTCTCGTGGGTCGCCTCGCCCGCGAGGAACAGGCTGCCGACCGGTTCGCCGAGGATCTTTCGCGACGGCTGCGCGCCGGGGGCAGCCACCGACATCGCGCCCAGCGCGAACGGCGCGGCATTCCAGCGCGTCGCGCTCGATTTTGCGATCGCGGCCGCAGCCTCGCTGCCGAACAGCTTTGCCAGCCATTCGGCGGCAAAGGCGATCATCGCCTTCTCGCCCTGCGCCGACAGGTCGCGGCCGAACGAGCCCGCGACATCGATCGCGCACAGCGACGATCCCCCGATATTGGCGACCAGCAGCGCCGTCCGCGTCGAATTGCTCTGCTCGATCAGGACATCGTCGCGGCCGAGCCCGAGTGGATTGCCCGGCAGCTGCAGCGCGATCCGGTCGTAGCTGCCGAGGCCCAGTCTTGCCGCGGCATCGAGCTGGCGCTTGGGCAGGTCGGGCGTGAACTTGATGCTGCCGGAAGCCAGCACGTTGCTGGATACCGTGATGATGGCGGCGCGCGCGGCGATCTTGCCGGAGGGCGTCTCCACCGTGACGTCGCGACCGCTCCAGCTGACGCGGCTCGCGGGCGTCGACAGCGCCAGTGGGACCTGCTCGCCGAGCTTCGCGATCAGTGTGCCCAGGCCTTGGCGGCAGCCGAGCGCGGCGTTGCGATCCTGCGCGCGGGCCTTGTCGATCACCGAGACATCCTTGAGGTCCTTGCCCGTCGCATTGGCGCCGAGCACGAATTCCGCGGTGCCGGCCCAGTCGCCGAGATCCCTGGGCAGCACCGAGGCGCAGGCGACGTCGGCCCTGCCGCGCGAGGCCTCGTCGATGGCGCGGTTGGCGCGCACCAGGGCCGCCAGAAACTCCTCGGTTTCTCCCGCCCGCGCGTTGCGGCGGCCGACACGGATCTTCTGGCCCGGAGGTGCGGCGGCGATGTCGAGCCCGGCGCTGCGGGCCAGCTTGATCATCGGATTGGTGTCGGGATTGTGCATCCAGCGGGCGCCGCGATCGAACGGAGCGTCGAAGCTGGTGGTGTCGGTGAGGCAGCGGCCGCCGATCTGGCCGGCCGCCTCCACCACGATCACCCGGCGGTTGGCGGCGAGGATGCGCCGCGCCGCGGCGATGCCGGCGGCGCCAGCGCCGATCACGACAATATCGGCCTCGCGCGGCAACGCTGCGGCGAAGGCGCGGGCGCTAAGCCCCGGCGCCGCCGCAAAGGCCGCGGACGCCGAGAGGAAGGCGCGGCGCGTCATTGTCATGTCATGGTTTCCGGAACTTTGAAAAACGGCAGAACTTTTGGCGAACTTGCCGCATCCGGGCCGGCGCAGCAACCGTCATGGTGAATCAATCATGATTGATCACTCCCATGCATGAACTAAATTGAAACGGCTTGCGACCATGATAAGGAAAGACAAAAAGCGGCCGGAAAGGCCCTGGGGGGATTATCATGGGCGTTGTACTCGATACCGTCGGCAAGCTGATCGCGGGCTACCTCCAGAAGGAGGTGCCGGGCTATGAGCCGTTCACGCCGAGCGACCCCGAGCATCTGCGCGGCGTCATCGAGCCGGGCGACGTGCTGCTGGTCGAGGGCAACAACCGGGTTTCCGGCATCATCAAATACCTGACCCAGTCCACCTGGTCGCATGCCGCGCTCTATGTCGGCCCGATCGACGGCGCGGAGGAGCCCGACGGCGAGCCGCATGTCCTGATCGAGGCCAATATCGGCGAGGGCGTGACGTCGGCGCCGCTGTCGAAATATTTTCCCTATCACACGCGGCTGTGCCGCCCGGTCGGATTGTCGTTCGAGGACCGCAACACGGTGTGCCGCTACGCCATCAACCGGATCGGCTTCGGCTACGACACCAAGAACATCCTCGATCTGATGCGCTATCTGATCCCGCTGCCGATCCCGCAGCGCTGGCGGCGGCGGATGATCGCGTTCGGCTCCGGCGATCCCACCAAGATCATCTGCTCGGCGCTGATCGCCCAGGCCTTCGACGCCGTGCGCTATCCGATCCTGCCCAAGATCACGCGCGCCGGCTCCAAGCAGGCCCGGCGCGAAATCCTGCACATCCGCGATTCCTCGCTCTACATGCCGCGCGATTTCGACATCTCGCCCTATTTCGAAATCGTCAAACCCACCATCGTGCACGGCTTCGACTACACCGCCCTGCACTGGGCCGACAAGCAAAAGCCGCTCCGGGAGGTAGCGGGCGAATTCGGACCGTTTCCAGAGACGGTCCAGTCGCCGCCGCTTGTTCCTGAAGAGATTGACGAAGCGACGCCGTTTCCAGCTCAGGAAGTGATGTGGATCGCCGGCAACGCGACCCTGGCCGAGCGCATCACCGTGGCCGGGCACGTCAAGGTCGTCGATTTTGTGCCGGCGCACCACATCCGTATGCCGGAGCTCGCGGCATAGGACGTCTTCCAGCTCCGCGGCCTCATCCATGAAGGTGATCGGTCATTCGGCAGGTTCCGGGATGGCCTGGGGCCGCTCGACCGGCAATCGCATGCCTTTGACCAGCGCATAGATTGCGGGAATCACGATCAGGGTCAGCAACGTCGACGAAATCATGCCCCCGATCATCGGCACCGCGATCCGCTGCATGATTTCGGAACCGGCGCCGGTGCTCCACATGATTGGCAGCAGGCCCGCCATGATGGCGACCACCGTCATCATCTTCGGGCGTACCCGCTCGACCGCGCCTTCCATGATGGCGTCATGGAGATCGCGCCGGGTAAGCCGGCGGCCTTCGGCCTCGCATCGGGCCGTGATCTGCGCCAGGGCATGGTCGAGATAGATCAGCATGACCACGCCGGTCTCGGCGGCGACGCCGGCGAGCGCAATGAAGCCGACCACCACGGCGACCGAGAGATTGAAGCCGAGCCCCCACATCAGCCAGATGCCGCCGACCAGGGCAAAGGGCAGCGACAGCATCACGATCATGGTATCGGCGATCGAGCGGAAGTTGAGATAGAGCAGCAGGAAGATGATCATCAGCGTGACGGGCACGACGACTTTCAGGCGCGCCGTCGCGCGCTCGAGGTATTCGTACTGGCCGCTCCACATGACGTAGTAACCGGGCGGGAACTGGATGCTGGCCTGCACCGCCTGCCTGGCATCGGCGACATAGCCACCGAGATCGCGGTCGCGGATGTCGACATAGACGTAGGTCGCCAGCTGCCCGTTCTCGGTCCGGATCGAGGTCGGGCCACGCGCGGGCTCGATCCTGGCGATCTCCCCCAGCGGCACCGCGCCGCCCGCCGGCATCGGCACCAGGATGTCGTTAGCGATGGCCTGCGGATTGTCCCGGAGATCCCGCGGGTAGCGCATGTTGACGCCGAAGCGCTGGCGGCCTTCCACCGTCGTGGTCACCGTCTGGCCGCCGAGCGCGGTGGCGATGACGTCCTGGACATCCTGGATCATGATGCCGTAGCGCGCGAGCGCCGCACGGTCCGGCGTGATGTCGAGGTAGTAGCCGCCGATCCCCCGCTCCGCATAGGCCGATGACGTACCCGGAACAGCCTTCAGGACCTGTTCGATCTGTTTTGCCAGCCTGTCGATCTCGACCAGATCGGTGCCGATCACCTTGACCCCGACCGGCGTGCGGATACCCGTTGAAAGCATGTCGATGCGCGACTTGATCGGCATGGTCCAGGCGTTGGAGACGCCCGGGAATTGCAGCGCGCGATCCATCTCGGCGGTCAGGCTTTCGACCGTCACCCCCGGCCGCCATTCCGCCTTCGGTTTCAGGTTGATGATGGTCTCGAACATCTCGGAAGGTGCCGGATCGGTGGCCGTGGAGGCGCGGCCGGCCTTGCCGTAGACCGATGCCACCTCGGGGAAGGACCGGATGATCCTGTCCTGGGTCTGCAGCAGTTCGGCGGCCCTGGTGATGGAAATGCCGGGCAGCGTGGTCGGCATATAGAGCAGCGTGCCTTCGTTCAGGTTCGGCATGAATTCACTGCCCAATTGCCGCGCCGGCCAGATCGTGACCGCGAGAATGGCCAGCGACGCCAGGATCACCGGCACTTTCGCGCGCATCACGGCCGCGATCACCGGCCGGTAGATCCAGATCAGGAAGCGGTTGATCGGATTCTTGTGCTCCGGAACGATCCGGCCGCGGACGCAGACCACCATCAGCGCCGGCACCAGCGTGACCGACAACAGCGCGGCGGCTGCCATCGAAAACGTCTTGGTGTAGGCCAGCGGACTGAACAACCGCCCCTCCTGCTGCTCCAGGGTGAAGATCGGCATGAAGGAGACGGTAATGACCAGGAGGCTGAAGAACAGCGCCGGCCCGACCTCGGAAGCCGCCTCGATCAGGACCGCGACCCTCGATCGCCCCGGCCCGGCCCGCTCGAGGTGCTTGTGGGCGTTTTCGATCATGACGATGGCCGCATCGATCATCGCGCCGATCGCAATCGCGATGCCGCCAAGGCTCATGATGTTGGCGCCCAGCCCCAGAAGCTTCATGGTTCCGAACGCCATCAGGATGCCGACCGGCAGCATCACGATCGCCACCAGCGCGCTGCGGAAATGCAGCAGGAAGACGATGCAGACCAGCGCCACGATCAGGCTCTCCTCGAGCAGCGTGTGCCTGAGGGTCTCGATCGCCGCATTGATCAGATTGGAACGGTCATAGACCGCCACGATCTCGACCGAACCGGGCAGGCTGCTGGCGATCTCCTTGAAGCGCTTCTTGACGTTCCCGATCACATCGAGCGCATTGACGCCGACCCGTTGCAAAACGATGCCGCTGGCCACCTCGCCCTCGCCGTTCAGTTCGGTGATCCCGCGCCGCTCGTCAGGACCGAGTTCGACGCGGGCGACATCGCGCAGCAGTACCGGGGTCCCGTTGCTGGTCTTGAGCACGATGTTGCCGAGATCGTTGATGCCTTTCAGGTAGCCCTTGCCGCGAATGACATATTCGAACTCGGAGAGCTCGACAGTCCGGCCACCGACATCGGCGTTGCTGGCGCGGATCGCGTCGCGCATCTTCGGCATGGTGATGCCGAGATCGCGCATCCGCTGCGGGTCGAGGACGATGTTGTATTGCTTGACAAAGCCGCCGACGCTGGCGATTTCGGCGACACCTTCGGCCTTCGCGAGCGCGAATTTCAGATTCCAGTCCTGAATGGTCCTGGTGTCCGCAAGGTTCAACTCCCTGGACATGACCGCGTATTGATAGACCCAGCCCACCCCGGTGGCGTCGGGCCCGATCGTCGGCGTCACGCCCGACGGCAGCCGCGAGGTTGCACTGTTGAGGAATTCCAGAACCCGCGACCTGGCCCAGTAGATGTCCGTGCCATCCTCGAAAATGACGTAGACGAACGAGACTCCAAAGAACGAGAAGCCGCGCACCACCTTGGATCGCGGCACCGTCAACATCGCTGTCGTCAGGGGATAGGTGACCTGGTCCTCGATCACCTGCGGCGCCTGCCCGGGATATTCCGTGTAGACGATCACCTGGGTATCGGAGAGATCGGGGATGGCGTCGAGCGGCAGATGCGCCAGCGCGTAGATGCCGGCCGCGGCCGCGAAGCCGGCGCCGAAGAACACCAGCAGCAGGTTGCGCGCCGACCAGGCGATGAGACGGGCGATCATGGCTGGCCTCCCGCCTCGGAAAAGCCTTTCAGCGCCGCCTTCAGGTTGCTTTCGGCATCGATCAGGAAGTTGGCCGAGACCACGACCGGCTCGCCTTCGGCAAGACCCTTGCGCACCTCGACATAGCCGCCGCCGCGATGACCGAGTTTCACGTCGCGCGGCTCAAAGCGCCCCTCTCCCTTCGCGACGAACACCGCCTGCCGGCTGCCGGCATCGAGCACGGCGCTCTCGGGAATCGCGAGCACGGCCTGCGGGCTGCCGGTGTCGATCTCGGCGTCGACATACATATCCGGCAACAGTGCAGAATCCGGATTGGGCAGCTCGATCCGGATCCGCGCGGTCCGCGTGTCTTTGTTGACCTGCGGATAGATCACGCTGACATGGCCGGTGAACTCGCGGCCCGGATAGCCTCTGGCTCGCAATGTGACGGGCTGACCAACCGAAACGGCGCCGAGGTCGTGCTCGGCAATGTCGATCAGCGCCCAGACCACGGACGTGTCCGCCACCCGGAACAGCACGTCGCCGGGCTGCGCGCGCATGCCCTCGATGGCGTTGCGCTCGATAACGACGCCGTCGCGCGGCGCCGACCATTCGACCGCGATCGGAACGGAACCGGTTTTTTCGATGGCGACGATCGCGGCTTCGGGGACGTCGAGGTTCATCAGCCGCTGGCGCGAGCCGCGCCCATAGCCGGCAGTGCCGGCCGTGGCCCTGGAATTGATGGTGACGCTGTATTCGGCGGCCGCCAAAGAGATTGCCGGACTATAGATTTCCATCAACGGCTGGTCCTTTTTGACCCTGGACCCCGTCGTGACGTCCGCGACTTTCTGAACCCAGCTTTCCGACCTCATGGAGATGACCGACACCCGACGCTCATCGAGCTGGATGGTGCCCGGCGCCCGGATCGCGGTGCGGATGACCCGCGGCGCCGCGGGCTCCGACCTGACACCGGTCCGCTGGATCTTTTCCGGTGTCAGCGTCACCGATCCGTCCTCGACGTTTTCGCCCTCGTAGACGGGGATGTAGTCCATCCCCATCGAATCTTTCTTCGGGGTGGGGGAGCTGTCGGGCAGCCCCATCGGGTTGCGGTAGAATTTTATCTTGTGATCGGCCGCTGCCGCCGTTAGCGGAGCGGCGGCGGGCTCGTCCTCGAAGCTGAGGTCGGCGCTGGCCGGCACGGCGCGGTAATCGCGGCCGTCCGGCGTCTTTTGCGGCGTCAGCGAATACAGCGGCCGGCCATCCGGGTCCTGGTAATAGGCCGGTTCATCGCCCGTCTGCGCCGAGGCCTGCGGGATGAGCGCCACCGCGGCGACGCTGGTGAGGTGAAGGTGCCCGCGAAAAGCGATGAGCGCGCCGCCCGTCGCCGCTATCGCGGCGGCGGCGACACAAGCGAGGATGGCGCGTTTCATTTCTGCGCCGTGATGACGAGCTTGCTTTCGACCGTGCCGGTCTCGCCCTGCACCTTGGCCCCGAGCGAGAGCTGCCACTTGCCTTCCATCCCGACGGTCGCCTTGAAGCGGTAGCTTCCCGGCTCTCCCCCGGGCTCGCGTGCAATCCTGGTGGCCATCTCGGGCATCCCCTCCGGCGCCATATCGAGGCGTGTCGCGAAGATCACGGCGTCGGGCACCGGCTTTCCGGTCTTCTTGTTGACGAGCTGCACGGTGACGATCTTGTCCTTGCCGACGGCGACCGTCGGCTCGACCAGCCTGAATTCATAATCCTTGATGTCGGCACGGGCGATCCCGGATGAACCGATCGCGGCAACGCCGATCAACGCGGCCCCCAGGGCGCGCGAGATGTTGAGCTTCTTCATGTTACGATCCTCGAATGTGAAGGTCCTGCCGCAAAGCGGCATGCGTCGATCCACGCGATCAAGTCGCGCGGCAGCAAACGGCGCCGGGGCGCCGTTCAGACCAGACTTCGAGGCGGATGTTCAGGCGGCGGGTGGCCGAGGCCGTCGGGCCAGGCGTCATTGCGCTGGAGTGCAATCATATCGGACAGGATCGGAAACGGATGCGAGATGCTGGCCGACAAGGCCGGGAAGCCGGCGGACATGCAGGCCGCCATGAAGACGCACTTGTCGCAACCGGCCGGCATCGGGGCCTTCGACGGACAGCACGGCATATCGCTCGCCATCCCGTCCATCGCGTCAGAGGCTGCCATCTCGGACGAGCTCACCTCATCGGCCATCGCCGGCTGGGAGCTGTGCAACGGCATCTCCGCCATCACCGGGCGCGAAAGCGGAGCCAGCGCAAGGCCCGCGATCATGAGAATCGCGAGCAGTCGTCGTATGGCGAAGCGTGGTTTCACCAGTCGAAATTCTCACAAATGGCCGGCCATGGAAAGCTCATCGTTTGCATATCATGCGTTCCACCGGCCGTTGTTGATCGGTATCAAACTGCCAAACGGGCCTCAAGCCTAGGTTACCTGTCGGATCGACCGATCACGGCCATCAATTCCGCTATCTTTTCCCGCTGATCGGTCTTGTTGCCGCTGGTGATCGCGTGCTCGATGCAATGCGCCACGTGATCTCTGAGCACTTCTTCCTCGAGGCGCCGGAGCGCGGCCCTGACCGCTGATATTTGGGTAACGATATCGATGCAGTAGCGGTCATCTTCGACCATCTTGGACAGGCCGCGCACCTGACCCTCGATCCGGTTGAGGCGTTTTTGACAGGATGTCTTGATGTCTTTTCGCATGCGGCCTATATACCCCCATAGGGTATATGTTTCAAGTGGCTGGTGGAGAACGCGATGACCAAACACGAAAAGACCAATCCAGTCGGCGCATCAAATGGTTCCGACTGCTGCTGCTCGTCAAAGACCGCGGCCGTTGTTCCCGCGGGCGAGACAAAAGCGGGGTGTTGCGGCGGAGGTCACGATCACGCCAGCCACGCTGATCAGGACGCTCCTGCTCACGCCAACGCCAAGGTGCGCGATCCCGTCTGTGGAATGTCGGTTGATCCTGCGACCAGCAAGCATCGGTTCGACTATCGCGGCGAGACCTTTCATTTCTGCTCGACAGGCTGCCAGGCCAAGTTCGCCGCCGATCCCACGCAATATCTAGACAAGACCAAGCCGAAAGCCGCCGTCCCGGAGGGCACGATCTACATTTGCCCGATGCATCACCAGATCCGCCAGGTCGGGCCGGGCAACTGCCCGATCTGCGGCATGACGCTGGAGCCCGAGGTGGCAAGCCTGGATGCGCCGCCCAACGCCGAACTAGCCGACATGACTCGGCGCTTCTGGGTCGGCCTTGTGCTTGCGTTGCCGGCCGTCGTTTTGGAAATGGGCGGCCACCTTGTCGGCGGTCACGGCTGGGTCGACCAGATGCTGTCGAACTGGATTCAGCTGGTGTTCGCTACGCCTGTGGTGCTCTGGGCCGGCTGGCCGTTCTTCGTGCGCGGCTGGCAATCGCTGCTGACGCGCAACCTCAACATGTTCACCCTGGTCGCGATGGGAACGGGCGTGGCCTACGTCTACAGCGTGGTCGGGACTGTCATACCGGAGAGCTTCCCCGCAGCCTTCCGTGGGCATGGCGGCGCGGTCGCGGTTTACTTCGAGGCTGCAGCGGTCATCACGGTTCTGGTTCTGCTGGGGCAGGTACTCGAGCTTCGCGCACGCGAGGCGACGTCCGGCGCGATCAAGGCGCTGCTCGAATTGGCACCCAAGACCGCACGCCGCGTCGGCGAGGATGGCGCCGATCATGAGGTCCAGATCGACAGCCTCGCCGTAGGCGACAAATTGCGGGTCCGGCCCGGAGAAAAGGTGCCGGTGGACGGCGTCATTCTCGAGGGCCGCTCCTCGCTCGATGAATCCCTGGTGACCGGCGAATCGATGCCGGTAACCAAGGAGGCAGGCGGCAAGGTGATCGCGGGTACGCTCAACCAGTCCGGCGGCTTCGTGATGCGCGCCGACAAGGTCGGGCGCGACACCCTGCTTTCCCAGATCGTCAAGATGGTCGCGGAGGCGCAGCGCTCGCGCGCGCCGATCCAGCGGCTGGCCGATCAGGTTTCCGGCTGGTTCGTGCCCGTCGTGATCGTCGCGGCGCTGATCGCTTTTGGCGCCTGGGCCTGGTTCGGGCCTGAACCCCGGATGGCCTACGGCCTAGTGGCCGCCGTCAGCGTGCTGATCATCGCCTGCCCCTGCGCGCTGGGTCTCGCCACTCCGATGTCGATCATGGTCGGCGTCGGGCGCGGGGCGCAGGCCGGCGTGCTGATCAAGAACGCCGAGGCGCTGGAGCGCATGGAAAAGGTCAATACCCTGGTGGTCGACAAGACGGGAACGCTGACCGAGGGCAAGCCGAAGGTTGTCGCGATCGTTGCCGCCCCCGGATTTGCGGAGGCCGATATCCTGCGGCTGGCGGCCAGCGTGGAACGCGCCAGCGAGCATCCGCTCGCCGACGCGATCGTGCGAAGCGCGAAGGAGCGCAATCTGGATTTAGGCAAGGTCGAAGAATTCGACTCGCCGACCGGCAAGGGCGCGACCGGCAAGGTCGACGGCAAGACTGTGCTGCTCGGCAACTCGAACTTCCTGACCTCGCTTGGCATTGAAACCCAATCGCTGAACGAGCAAGGCGAACGCCTGCGCGGCGATGGCGCTACCGTCATCAATATCGCGGTCGACGGCAAGCTGGCCGGGCTGTTCGCCGTCGCCGATCCCGTCAAGGCGTCGACGCCGGGTGCGCTGAAGGCGCTGGCAGCCGAAGGCATCAAGGTCATCATGCTGACCGGCGACAACCGAACCACGGCGAATGCGATCGCAAGACAACTCGGAATCAACGATGTCGAGGCGGAGGTCCTTCCCGATCAGAAGAGCGCCGTTGTCTCCAAACTGCAGAAGGCCGGGCGGATCGTCGCCATGGCCGGCGACGGCGTCAACGACGCCCCCGCGTTGGCGGCGGCCGAAGTCGGCATCGCCATGGGCACCGGTACCGATGTCGCCATGGAAAGCGCCGGCATTACCCTCCTGGGGGGCGACCTGGGCGGCATCGTTCGCGCACGCCGGCTTTCGCAGGCAACCATGAGCAACATTCGCCAGAACCTGTTCTTCGCATTCTTCTACAACGCCGCCGGCATCCCGATCGCCGCCGGCATTCTCTATCCGACCTTCGGCATACTGCTCTCGCCGATCATTGCGGCTGCGGCAATGGCGCTTTCGTCAGTGAGCGTTGTCGGCAATGCCTTGCGGCTGCGGGTGACGCATTTGTGACGAGGCAGGTGCGCCACGCGTTTGAAATCATGCGCATCGCGATCCTCGCCGTGATGTAAATCAACTTCCAGTAGCTGGTCTTCTTGCCCGAGCGAGGCGCGACTTGCCGAGACACGCCCCCTGCTCGGGCCAGGCCCTCCGCTCCTCAATCGTAGATTTGGCGAGCTCATCCCACGAAACCGCTGGACCGGTTCGCTTTCGTTATCTCTCCGACCTATCCGGGGAGTGCAAGCTACCTGCCTGCCATGGCGCCTGCGCCGTCCGATTTCCGGTCCGGCAGACCGGCGCGGGCGAGCCCGCCATAGAGCGTCTCGCCCGGCATTTCCGAACGCAGGATCGCGCGCACCGCCACCAGTTTCTCGATGTCGATGCCGGTTGAAAATCCCTTGCTCTCGCACAGGAACACCAGATCCTCGAACACGACATTGCCGGTGGCGCCCGGCGCGAACGGGCAGCCGCCGAGGCCGCCGAGCGAGCCGTCGAGAATCCGCGCGCCGGCGTCGAGAGCTGCCGACGCATTGGCAATGCCCATGCCCCGGGTGTCGTGCAGATGCACGCAGACCGGTCGCGTGCCGGACAGTTTCACGGCAGCCCTGGTCAGCTCGAACACCTGCTTCGGTCCGGCATAGCCGACGGTATCAGCGATGGCGACGAAGTCGACCCCGGCCTCCAGACATTTTTCGACCAGCTTTATCACTTCTTTCGGATCGACCGGGCCGGTGATCGAACAGCCCAGCGCCATCGAGATCGCGGCGTTGACGATCGGCCTGTGCGGACTGGCTTCGCGCAAATCGCACAACCGCTTGACGTTGGCGATGGCCTCCTCGCGCGACCGCCGCGCATTGGCCTGGCTGTGCTCCTCGGTGGCCGACACCACGGTAGCGATTTCGGCGACGCCTGAGGCCAACGCCTCGTTGACGCCGCGTTCGTTCAGCGCCAGCGCCACGCCGTGCGCGCCGGGCAGCGACGCCACCGTCTTGACGATCTCGCGGACATCGGCGAATTGCGGAAAGGTCGACGCCGGCAGGAACGAGCCGACCTCGAAATTTCGCACCCCGGCGGCGTATTCCTCGCGCAGCCAGCGCTGCTTCGCCGCGGTCGAGGGAAAGCTCTTCACCAGCTGCAGGCCGTCGCGCAGGCCGACCTCGCGCAAGCTGACGCGATCGTCGGGATAAACGTCTTGAATTCGGGTCATGCGATCCTCGCAGCGATTTTTCCGGTTGAAGATAATTCCTCGGCCTCGAGCTCGGCGCGAACGGCGTCAGTATCGGCGCCGAGCACCGGCACTTTCAGGCCCTCGCCGATGTTGGCGCCGTTCCATTCGATCGGCAACGCGGGCACGCGGAACGGCTCGCCATTGGCGTTGATGTTGTTGACGAGGCCGCCGGGACGCAGCACATGCGGATCGTTGAACAGATCCTCGGGGCGGTTGATCGGCGAGAAGCAGATGTTGAGCCGGTCCAGCACCGCCGAAAGCTCGGCCGCGTTCCAGCGCCTGATCACCTCGGCGATGCGCGGAATGATCCGCGAGCGCGCCAGGATGCGGTCGGTGGTGGTGCGCAACGACGGATCTTCCAGAAATTCGGTCATGCCGAACTCGCGGCAGAAGCTCTGCCAGTGGCCCTCGGTGACGACGCCGACGAAGATGCGTTCGCCGCCGGCGGTCTCGAAGATGTCGTAGATCGGCCAGGCATGTTCGCGCTCCGGCATCGAGCGCGGCTTGTTGCCGGTCATCTCATACTCGACCATGTGCTGGGCCACCAGGAACAAGCAGTTTTCGAACAGGCCGATGCGGATGTCGGCGCCCCGCTCTGCTGCCTTGCCGCCACCGCGCTTCTGGTAGAGCGCGGCCAGAATCGAGATCGCGCCGAACATGCCGCCCATGATGTCGTTGGCGGAGGAGCCGACGCGCTGCGGCTTCTCGCTGGTGCCGGTCATGGTGGCCAGCCCCGACATCATCTGCACCACCTCGTCGAGCGCCGGGCGGTGCTCATAAGGACCGGACAGAAAACCCTTGTGCCCGCAGACGATGAGATCCGGATGCCGGCGGCGCAACTCCTCGGCGCCGAGGCCCTGCTTTTCCAGTTGCCCGTCGCGGAAATTTTCCAGGAACACGTCGGCGGAGGCGAGCAGCCGGTGCATAGTGTCGCGGTCTTCCGGCCTGGCGAGGTCGAGCACGACGCTGCGCTTGCCGCGGTTGAACAGCGGGAAGAACGCGGTTCCCATGCCGCCGAGGCTGCGGGTTTTGTCGCCGGCGGGCGGCTCGACCTTGATCACCTCGGCGCCGAGCTGCGCCAGGATCATGCCGCAGGTCGGCCCCATCACCATGTGGGTCATTTCGACGACCCTCACGCCTTCGAGCGGCAGTCCCGTCCCGGTCATTCCGTCTCTCCCCGCACTGTCTGAGGCTCTTCGGCTGGCCTTCAGACTAGGCTTCCGAGCGCTATCTGCTAATCATAATCGTGGCAAGCGACCACTAAAAGCGTGCAACGCTGCAATGCGTCAAGCGCTCAAAAAAACGGACAGGGGAGGCAACCATGAGCGCAATCAGCATCGACACCGGGCTTGATCTGTCGGCACCACGCGGCGGGGCGGACGAGATCGCGCGGCGGCTCGAGAGCCTGCCGGCCTCGTCCTACGTCTGGCGGCTGGTGATCCTGCTGTCGCTCGCCGGCTGCTTCGAGATCTACGACCTGTTCCTGACCGGCTATATCGCGCCCGGCCTCAACAAGAGCGGCCTGCTGACCACCACCACGCAGGCCTTTTTCGGCTTTTCCGGGATCGGCGCCTTCGTCGCGGCGACCTTCGCCGGATTGTTCGCCGGCACCTTCTTTCTGGGTTTTCTCGCCGACCGGTTCGGCCGGCGGGCGATCTTCACCTGTGCGCTGTTGTGCTATTCGGCGGCCTCGGTGGCGATGGCGTGCCAGACCACTTCCGGCGGCGTATTGCTGTGGCGCTTCATCGCCGGGGTCGGCATCGGCGTCGAGATCATCACCATCGACGCCTACATCACCGAGCTGGTGCCGAGCTGGATGCGCGGCCGCGCCTTCGCCGTCAACCAGGCCGTGATGTTCATCGCCGTCCCGATCGTGGCGGCGCTGGCCTGGTGGCTGGTGCCGCTACAGCCCTACGGAGTCGATGGCTGGCGCTGGGTGGTGCTGATCGGCGCTGCCGCCAGCATGGTGATCTGGATCCTGCGGCTGATGGTGCCGGAAAGCCCGCTGTGGCTGGCGCGCCATGGCCGCACCGCAGAGGCGGAAACGATCCTCGCTATGCTCGAAGCCAAGGCGGGCGGCGCACCCGCGCGCCAGGGCAAAACCACCCCATCGGCGCCCGCGCGCGCGGCGACAAAAGCGGGTTTTGCCGACCTGTTCAGGCCGCCCTACCTTTCGCTGGTCGTTCTCTTTGCGGTGTTCAACTTCTGCCAGGCCTTCGGCTTCTACGGTTTTGCCAATTGGGTGCCGGCGCTGCTGGTCGACAAGGGCATCACGGTGACCAAGAGCCTGCAATATTCCTTCATCGTCGCCTTCGCCTATCCGATCGCGCCGCTGCTGGCCGCAAGCTTTGCCGACCGGTTCGAGCGCAAATGGATCATCTGCGGCGCCTCCGTGGCGATCATCGCCTTCGGCATGATGTTCTCGCAGCTGACGCAGCCGGCGCTGTTGATCCTGTGCGGCGTTCTGCTGACGGCGGCCAACATGACCATGTCGTACGCCTATCACGCCTATCAGACCGAAGTGTTTCCGACCGCGATCCGCGCCCGCGCCTCGGGGCTGGTCTATTCGATGAGCCGGGTCAGCGCGGCGTTCTCGGGCTTCATCGTCGCCTATATGCTGCGCGAGGGCGGCGTCGGCGGCGTGTTCGTCCTGATCACGGCGGCGATGGTGGTGGTGATCGCGGCGATGGCGGCGTTCGGCCCCAATGTGCGCGGCAAGCCGCTGGATGCCTGAGGTTAGAGCGTTTTCGAGCGAAAGCCTGCCCCGGACTTGATCCGGGGTGGAAACCGGTTCGCGTAAAGAAAACGCGTCAAAATAAGAATCTAGAGCCCCGTTTCGATTTAATCGAAACGGGGCTCTAGCCGGCCTCTAGGCCGCTCTTGCCGAACCGGCCGCGCATCTCTACCTCTCGCGAAGGGTTCTCGCAGAGGATAAAACCGTCATGTTGGATGCCGCCGTCAAGGCGCTTTCGCAAATCCTGTCGCCGCCGATGCGCTCCATCCTGTGGCGATCGATCGGGCTCGCGCTGGTGCTGGTCGTGGTGCTGGCGATCGGCCTGCAGCGGCTGTTGAGCTGGCTGGCGACCTCGGGCGAAGGCTGGGCCGAGGCGATGCTGGGCCCCGGCTTCCAGACGCCGCTGAACGTGCTGTCCTGGATCGTCTCGATCGCCGCCGGCCTCGGCGTCGTGTTCGGCGCGGTGTTTTTGATGCCGGCGATCACCTCGCTGGTGGCCAGCGTGTTCGTCGACGAAGTCGCCGACCATGTCGAACTGGAATATTATCCGGCGGAACGTCCCGGCACCGCGCTGCCGCTCGGCATTGCCTTGACCGAAGGCGTCAAGACCGCGGCGCTGACCATCCTGGTCTACCTGATCGCGCTGCCCTTCGTGTTCTTCGCCGGCGCCGGTTTCATCGGGTTCTTCATCGCCACCGCGTGGCTGCTGGGACGGGAATATTTCGAACTGGCGGCGATGCGGTTCCGGCCCCCGGCGGAAGCCAAGGCGATGCGCAGGGATAACGCGGCCATCATCTTCACCGCCGGCCTGATCATCGCGGCCTTCGTCTCGATCCCGATCGTCAATCTGGCGACACCGCTGTTCGGCATGGCCTTCATGGTCCACATGCACAAGCGGCTGAGCGGCCCGCGGCCGGAATTGATCGAGCCGGCGCGGAAATCGGGAATGCCGGTGGCGTGACTTCTTCTCCCTCGCCCCGCACTTGCGGGGAGAGGGTTGGGGTGAGGGGCTCTTTCGACAGGCGGACTCGCGGAGAGCCCCCCTCACCCGCCGCGCGAAGAGCGCGGCGACCTCTCCCCGCAAGCGGGGCGAGGTAAGAAATCTACACCGCCTTTTCCGGCCAGCGGCAGAGATCGTTGATCAGGCAAAGCTCGCAGCGCGGCTTGCGGGCCAGACACGTGTAGCGGCCGTGCAGGATCAGCCAGTGATGGGCGTGCAGCATGAATTCGCTGGGGATCACGCGCTCCAGCCCGAGCTCGACCTCGAGCGGCGTTTTGCCCGGCGCCAGGCCGGTGCGGTTGCCGACCCGGAACACATGGGTGTCGACCGCCATGGTGTGCTCGCCGAACGCCATGTTGAGCACGACATTGGCGGTCTTGCGGCCGGCGCCGGGCAATGACTCGATTTCGGCGCGGCTGCGCGGCACCTCGCCGCCGAATTCGGCGATCAGCTTTTCCGACAGCGCGATGACGTTTTTGGCCTTGTTGCGGTAGAGCCCGATGGTCTTGATGTAGTCGCGCAGCTTCTCCTCGCCGAGCGCCAGCATTTTCTGCGGCGTGTCGGCGACCTGAAACAGCGCGCGCGTCGCCTTGTTGACGCCGGCGTCGGTGGCCTGCGCCGACAGCACCACCGCGACCAGCAGCGTGAAGGGATTGAGATGTTCGAGCTCACCCTTCGGTTCCGGATTGGCGTTGCGGAAGCGGCTGAACGCCTCGCGGACCTCGGCCGGTGTCCAGGGTTTTGCCTGTTGGGTCGAGGGACGCGGCGCCTTGGCCGCGGCCTTTTTGGCCGTTTTTCTCGGCTCCGGCGTTGCCGCCGCGGGAGCTTTGGCGCTGCTGGCGCGTTTGAAGGCCGATGGTCGCGATTTGGGCAGCGGCTTGCGGGTGATTTTCGCCATGGCAGGGATATACTGATACGCAATGACCGCAGGCAATGATTTTGAGCCGCACCCACAGCCGGAATTGTTTTCAGCGCTGCTGACCCCGCATCGCTCGCTGAACCGCACCGGCTTTGTGATCGTGATGGGGTTCGTCGGCATCGTCAGTTTCGCCGCGGGGCTGGCGTTCCTGCTGATGGGCGCCTGGCCGGTATTCGGCTTTTTCGGCCTCGACGTACTGGCGATCTGGTGGGCGTTCCGCGTCAATTTCCGCCGCGCCAGAGCCAGCGAGGAGATCCTGGTCACGCCGTCCGAGCTGCGGCTGCGCCGCACCAGCCACCGCGGCCATGTGGTCGAATTCGTACTCAATCCTTTGTGGGTGCGGCTCGACCAGGTCGTGCACGAGGAATACGGCATCGAAAACCTCTATCTGGTCTCCAGAGGCCACAGCCTGGCCATCGCTAGCTTCCTGGGTCCCGAGGAAAAAGCTAGTTTTGCCAAAGCCTTGGCGGCAGCACTGCAGGCCGCGCGGCGGGGCCCGACGCATAATCCGGTCGCGTGAGGCGGTATCGGAAATCGGGTGGTTCGCTGGCCCCGGCAGGCCTACACCAGAGCCATGATGAACCTTGCCATGAATGAGCACCGCCTCACCAAACCGGGACCCCAGAACGCCGCGCTGCGCGACTATGATTCGGTGCGGCGCGCCATCGCCTTCATCTCGGAGCACTGGCGCACCCAGCCGACCATCGAGGCGATGGCAGATGCCGCCGCCGTCACCCCCGACGAGTTGCACCATCTGTTCCGCCGCTGGGCCGGGCTGACCCCGAAGGGCTTCATGCAGGCGCTGACGCTCGATCACGCCAAGGGGCTGTTGCGCGATTCCGCCAGCGTGCTCGACGCCGCACTCGACTCCGGGCTGTCCGGCCCGGGACGGCTGCACGATCTGTTCGTCACCCATGAGGCGATGTCGCCGGGCGAATGGAAGAACGGCGGCGCCGGCATGACGCTGGCTTACGGTTTTCATCCCTCGCCGTTCGGCACCGCGGTCGTGATCGCCTCTGGCCGTGGCCTCGCCGGCCTCGCCTTCGCCGATCCAGGCGAGGAAGCGGCCGCGCTCGCCGATATGCAGCGGCGCTGGCCGCGCGCGACCTATGTCGAGGACCGCGCCGGCACCGCGGGCCTGGCGCATCGCATCTTCGACACCAAACTCTGGCGGCAGGACCAGCCGCTGCGCGTGGTTCTGATCGGCACCGACTTCGAGGTGCGGGTGTGGGAGACGCTGCTGAAAATCCCGATGGGCCGCGCGGTTTGTTACTCGGACATCGCCAGCAGGATCAGGAGCCCCAAGGCGTCGCGCGCGGTGGGCGCGGCGGTCGGAAAGAACCCGATCTCCTTCGTGGTGCCCTGCCATCGCGCGCTCGGCAAAAGCGGCGCGCTGACCGGCTATCACTGGGGCCTCACCCGCAAGCAGGCGATGATCGGCTGGGAAGCCGGACAGGTCGGGATGCAGTAGAATCCCGTCATTCCGGGATGGTGCGTTAGCACCAGACCCGGAATCTCGAGATTCCGGGTTCGATGCTTCGCATCGCCCCGGAATGACGGTCTGGTTCGAGGAGTCTCGCTGCGCTCAACCCATCCGAACGCTCACCCCGCCAGATCGAGCTTCGACGCCACGGTGGAATCGGCGTTGAGCCGGTAGATGATCGGCACGCCGGTGGCGAGTTCGCGCGCCAGGATGCCTTCGGGCGACAGCTTTTCCAGCACCATGATCAGCGCGCGCAGCGAATTGCCGTGGGCCGCGACCAGCGTGCGCTCGCCGCGCAGCACGCAAGGCAGGATCTCCTGCACGTAATAGGGCAGCGCGCGCGCCAGGGTGTCCTTCAGGCTTTCGCCGCCGGGCGGCGGCACGTCGTAGGAACGGCGCCAGACATGCACCTGTTCCTCGCCCCATTTCTTGCGCGCGTCATCCTTGTTGAGGCCCGACAGGTCGCCATAGTCGCGCTCGTTGAGGGCCAGGTTCTTCTTTGTGGGAAGGCCGGTCTGGCTCAACTCGGTCAGCATCAGATCCAGCGTATGCTGCGCGCGCAGCAACACCGACGTGAACGCGATGTCGAACGTCAACCCCTGGGCCTTCAATTTGCGGCCGGCATCCTTGGCTTCGCTGATGCCCTTCTCGGTGAGATCGGGATCCTTCCAGCCGGTGAAGAGATTTTTCAGATTCCATTCGCTCTGGCCGTGACGCACGAGCACGAGAAGGCGGTCGCTCATTTTCTTGTTCCGTTGGGTTCTAGAAATCCTGCAGCTCGAGCACGTCGGTCATCGAATACAGTCCGGGCTTGCGGTCGCGCGCCCAAAGTGCTGCCTTGACCGCGCCCTGCGCGAACATGGTGCGGTCCTCGGCCCGGTGGGTCAGCTCGATGCGTTCCATGGGGCCGGCGAAAATCACGCTGTGGTCGCCGGTGACGGTGCCGCCGCGCAACGAGGCAAAGCCGATATCGCCCGGCTTGCGCGCGCCGGTGATGCCGTCGCGGCCGCGCACGGCATGCTCGTCGAGCGCGATGCCGCGGCCGGCGGCCGCGGCCTGACCCAGCATCAACGCGGTGCCCGAGGGGGCGTCAATCTTGGCCTTGTGGTGCATTTCCAGCACCTCGATGTCGAAGCTTTCGTCGAGCGATTGCGCGACCCGCTTCACCAGCGCCGCCAGCAGATTGACGCCGAGGCTCATATTGCCCGACTTGACGACGATGGCGCGCGAGGTGACGCTCTTGATCACGGCGTCGTCCGATCCCGACAGGCCGGTGGTGCCGATGACGTGAACCAGCCCGCGCTGGGCGGCGATCGCCACATTGGCGATGGTCGCGGCCGGCACGGTGAAGTCGAGAATGCCGTCGGCATCGGCCGACATCGACCACAGGTCGGCCGACAGCAGGACGCCATTGGCGGGCAGCCCCGCCAGCACCCCGGCGTCCTTGCCCAGCAGTTCAGACCCCGGCGCTTCCAGCGCGCCGGCCAGCACCGCGCCCCTGGTTTCCGAGATGACGCGCACCAACGCGCGGCCCATCCGGCCGCCGGCCCCGGCAACGATCAAGCGCATATCGGACATGTCTGGCACCTCGCCCCTGCCCTATAGCCGGGGCAGGCCGTTCCGGCAACCGATCGGGCCTTAAGGCTGCGGGCCGTCGTAGCCTTCGATGATGACGAGATCGCTGTCGGCGTGCGGCCCGCGGATCGCGACCAGGCGGGTATATTCCGGCGAGTTGTAGCAGGCCAGCGCGGTTTCGTAGTCCTTGAACTCGATCACCACATTGCGCGAGCGCGCGGTACCTTCCCTGGCCTCGTACTTGCCGCCGCGCACCAAGAATTTGGCGCCGTATTTGGCGAACACCGCGCCGTTCTGCGCGACATATTCCTTGTAGCCGTCCATGTTGTTCACATCGATGCGCGCGATCCAGTAACCTTTTGCCATTTTTGTTCGTTCCTTTGTCCGTTACGCCAGCGCCTGCGCGATTTCCGCCTGGATGGCGTCGGCCGCAGCTTTGGGATCGGCGGCTTCGAGCACCGGCCGTCCGACCACCAGATAATCGCTGCCCGCGGCAATGGCGCGGGCCGGCGTCATGATGCGTTTCTGGTCGCCGCTGGCTGAACCCGCGGGCCGGATTCCCGGCGTCACCAGCACCATCTGATGCCCGACGATCTTGCGCAGCGAAGCCGCCTCCTCGGGCGAGCAGACCAGGCCGTCGACGCCGAGCACCTGCGCCTGCTGGGCGCGGGCCTCGACCAGGTCGGAGACGCCGAGCCGATAGCCGGCGGCGTGCAGATCGTCGTCGTCATAGGAGGTCAGCACGGTGACGGCGAGGATTTTCAGGCCCGAGCCGGCGCGGGCCGCGGCCGCGGCCTTCATGGTCTGCGGATAGGCATGCACGGTGAGGAAGGTCGCGCCCAGTCTGGCGACGCTCTCTACCCCGCGCGCCACCGTGTTGCCGATGTCGTGCAGCTTGAGATCGGCGAACACCTTCTTGCCGGCATCGGCGAGCCGGCGCACCAGCGGCAGGCCGCCGGCATAACCGAGCTGATAGCCGATCTTGTAGAAGCTCACGCTGTCGCCGAGCCGGGCGATCATCGCTTCCGCCTCGGCGACGCCGGGCAGGTCGAGCGCCACGATCAGGCGGTCGCGGGGAGCGATAACGGATGGCTGCATGTCACCTCACATCATGCGTTGGGAAACGTCGATCAATTGCCGCACCATTGCGCCGAGCGCCTCGCCGTCGGCCGGATGCTTCAACCGGTCCATGTCGTCATAGGCCTGCGAGGCGAACGGCAGCGCGAGCTGGTTCGGAATCACCAGAGCGTGGCAGGCGGCGAGGATCAGCCGCAGCGCCGCCAGCGACCGGGCGCCGCCGAGCCGGCCTTCGGAAGCCGACGCGATCGCGAAGGCGCGGCCTCGAAACACCTGGCCGCGAGTTTCGTGCGCGTCCTGCACCCGGCTCACCCAGTCGATGGTGTTCTTGACCAGAGGCGGCACCGACGAATTGTATTCCGGCGTCACGATCAGCACGCCGTGATGCGCCGACATCATGCGCTTGAGGTTGACCGCGTGCTTGGGCACCCCCGACTTGCTCTGCAGGTCGCCGTCATAGATCGGCAGCGGAAAGTCAGCGAGCGAAAGCCGGGTGACCTCGGCGCCGGCCAGCGCGAATTCATGCGCGGCGGCCGCCGCCAGCTTCGCATTGAGCGAGCCGGTGCGAAGCGAGCCGGGGATCACCAGGATTTTCAGCGCGGGCATGATGGACGTCGCGTTTGGACGAACCCGAGGGCCGCGGACGGCGCCCAAGTTCAGGGCTTGCGATACACCCAGACGCGCGCCGGCGGAAGGTTCATCCAGATGCGCTCGGAAGCTTCTGTGGACACGCCGGGCAGCGATTTCGGGATCGGCGGCGCCACCGAATAGGTGAACTGCACGAACGGCGCGCCGGGCGCCAGCGCGACGAAGGCGTCGCGGATCAGCTTCAGGCGGGTCAGCATCGGCTTGGTCACCAGCGGCAGGCCGGACACCACGGCCGCGGCAGGGCCGCTCAGCACGTTCCGCAGCGAGTCGCGCAGCGAATAGGCGTCGCCCTGCACCACCTTGGCGTGCGGATAGCGGTCGCGCAGCAGCGCGCAGAAGCCCGGATTGTATTCGACCAGCACCAGACGCTTCTGGTCGATGCCGTGCTCGATCAGGGCGGAGGTGATCGCGCCGGTTCCTGGCCCCAGTTCGACGACCGGCCCGGTGGAGTTGATATCGACATATTGCGCCATGGTACGGGCCAGCACCCGGCCCGACGGCATCACCGCGCCCATATGCAGCGGCTTCTCGATCCATGAACGGAGAAAACGCACCTCATCGTCGAGACGAAGGGGCTTTTTCAACGCACGCACGGACGATTGCAAAGGCATGTCGGTACCAGGCGGGACCGCAATGAAGCGGCGGTGTCAGAAAATGGTCATAAAGAGGTATAGGTCGCGGGCGAAACGGTCAAGCCGCACGCGCATGCGCATGGTCTGCCACAACGCGGCCAGCCTGGCGATAACATCATGCGCTCGTTCTGATTTTTGGCGCGGCGGGACGCAGGACCAGGCCCCGCTTTTGCCGGCCGCGCTAGCCGGTGGCGCGGTTTCCGAAGAAATCCTTGACCTTGGTGAAGAAACCCGCCGCTTCCGGCTGGGTGGCGCCGGACGATAGTTTTTCGAACTCGGCCAGCAGCTCCTGCTGCTTCTTGGTGAGGTTCTGCGGGGTTTCGACCACCACCTGGACATACATGTCGCCGGTCTGGCGCGAACGCAGCACCGGCATGCCCTTCGACGCGATGCGAAAACGCCGGCCCGACTGGGTGCCGGAGGGGATTTTCACCTTGGTCTTGCCCTTGTCGATGGTCGGCACTTCGAATTCGCCGCCCAATGCCGCCGTCACCATCGAGATCGGCACCCGGCAATGCAGGTCGGCGCCGTCACGCTGGAAGAATTCGTGGCTGGCCAGCGACAGGAAAATGTAGAGATCGCCGGACGGACCGCCGCGGACACCGGCTTCGCCTTCGCCGGCCAGCCGGATCCGGGTGCCGTCTTCGACGCCCTGCGGGATGTTGACCGACAGGTTCCGCTCGCGCGTCACCCGCCCGGAGCCCGAACAGGACGGACAGGGGTCTTCGATCATCTGGCCGCGGCCCTGGCAGCCGGGGCAGGTGCGCTCCAGCGTGAAGAAGCCCTGCGCCTGCCGCACCCGCCCCGCCCCGCCGCACATCGAGCAGGTCTTGGGCTTGGTACCGGCCTTGGCACCGGTGCCCGAACAGGATTCGCAGGTGACGGAAACCGGGATCTCGATCTGGGCGGTCTTGCCGACGAAGGCTTCCTCCAGCGTGATTTCCATGTTGTAGCGCAGGTCCTGGCCGCGCTCGCGGCCGCCGCCGCCGCGCCCGCGCTGCCCGGCCATGCCGAACAGGTCCTCGAAAATATCGGAAAAGGACGAGGCGAAGCCGGCGCCGAAACCCGGACCGCCAGCGCCATGGCCCTGCTCGAATGCCGCATGGCCGAAGCGGTCATAGGCGGCGCGCTTGTCGCCGTCCTTGAGCACCTCGTAGGCTTCGTTGATTTCCTTGAAGCGGACTTCGCTGGAGGCGTCGCCCGGATTCTTGTCCGGGTGCCATTTCATCGCCAGCTTGCGGAAGGCCGCCTTGAGCTTGGGTTCGTCCGCGTCGCGTTCGACTTCGAGGGTTTCGTAGTAGCAGCGCTTGGTGGTGGACATCAGGCAAACTCTCAACGGTCATGGCCGGGCTTGACCCGGCCATCCATCATTTTGCTTCGAAGATGGACCCCCGGGTCAAGCCCGGGGGTGACGATCTCGATCATGGCGAGGATCATCGCACTGATCCGTATCGTAAGAGTTACGCAGACTTCTTGTTGTTCTTGTCGTCGTCGACCTCGGTGAATTCCGCGTCGACCACGTCGTCCTTGGCGGCATCCTTGGCCGCATCGGCCTCAGCCTGCTGCGAATACATCGCCTCGCCGAGCTTCATCGAAGCCTGCGCCAGGGTGTTGGTCTTGGCCGTGATCGCCTCGGCGTCGTCGCCCTTCAGCGCTTCCTTGAGGTC
>Ga0182014_10000480_pt1 | contig 52798 bp, 50 predicted proteins | sample 612S2DmetaG_FD_120489 | JGI IMG/M metagenome (GOLD analysis project Ga0182014, IMG submission 120489) | Permafrost microbial communities from Stordalen Mire, Sweden - 612S2D metaG | ecosystem: Environmental > Terrestrial > Soil > Wetlands > Permafrost | place: Sweden: Stordalen | collected... | reverse complement strand
GCTTTAGCCGTGCCGTAAACCCAACCAGATCAACGTGGCCTTTAGGCCCCGAGGGGCGTTTTTCTTCCCCTGGTCCAAAATTCAGAGTTTTTCCGCGGCGAGTCTAGCCCCTGCTAATCGTCGATCGCCCTCAACGCCTTTGCCGATCATTACCCATCTTTGGCGCAACATAAATAAGGAAGCCCGTCTCTCTTCCACCAGACCGTCAGGCGGTCTTCCCGTAAAAAAAAATTCCCCCCAAAAACTGCCTCAAACCTGGTGCAAAAACAGCCTCCCAACAAACCGATTCTAATTAGAATCAACAACTTGCATGTTTACTTAATCGCCAATATACGCGCCAATCGTCCCTTAGTTTACTAGATAATTAATAGCTGGAATCGCACGGAAAACTCTTCTCGCAAATCATTGCTTTCAGACCAGATAGCGCCCATCTAAGCGCTCTGCGCCAAACGCGCTCCCAACCTGCGCGCGCGACGCAGCGTGTTTTCGGGCAACTTGTAATCCGGCTTGCCCGCCGTCAGGCCGATCCAGAGCTGCCCCACAGGTTTCGCTCCCAGCATCTTGGCGGCCATGCGCAGAGTCCGCGCCGCGCCGGTCATAATCGGAATCAGAAACCCCGGCATGCCCGCCGCCGCCACCAGAATCGCCTTGCGCGGACGTCGTTTGCTGCGCAGCACCGGCGAGTTCTGCCCCCAGGGCCAATAGGCAAAGCCCAGCAGCCGCTCCTCAAAGCGCCGAAAGACCGCCGTCACGTTGTAGTAGTTCACCGGCGAGGCCAGAACCAGCAGATCGGCGGCTTCGGCGGCGCTCAAAATCTGTTCCAGCTCGTCCTGTTGCGCGCAGCGGCCGCGCTCCTCGCCCGCCTCTTGCGTGCATTGCCGGCAGTTGGTGCAGAACTCGATCGGCCGCTCGCCGAGCCGGATCGTCTGCGTCACGGCTCCCTGGCTGCGTGCCCCTTCAAGAATCGCCTCGACGGCGCTCGCGGTTGCGCCCTCCCGCCGATAGCTGCCCACAATCGCCACTACGCGTGTGCTCATTTGCTTCCTCCGCCGGTCTGCGCAGCTTAGTTGATTTATGTAGACCTCTTCCGTGACCTGGCGCACTCGTTTCGCTTCCGCCTCGCTCGGCTCCTGCTATGCTGGATGACGTGACCTTTCGCGCTTGCGCTAAAACGATCTTGCTTTTCGCGCCTTTCCTGGCCTTTACGGCCACTGCTTGTCATAAGGAGGAGCAGGCGGTCGTTGGTGTCGCTCAAAACGCCGCCAAGGCCGAGCGGCAGGCTCAGGCCACGGCCACCGAGCGCGATAGCCAGCGCGCGCAGCTTGAGCAGATTCCGCTGCCCACCAAGAGTCTCTACATCGATATTCACGATCCTGCTGCCTGGGCCAATCCCTTCCTCATCGTCGGTCCAGAAACGATCACGCTCAGCGTCCCGCAGCCCAACGCCGCTTCCGGCGCGGCCGCGCAGCCAACAACTACCGCGCAGCCAACTACCGCGCTCAAGCCCGCCGCCGCTCGCCGGCAAGAGATGCAGTTGCGTCCCGAGGATCTGGCCAAAGCTGTTATCGCCATCCCCCACGGCGCCTGGCGCTATGGGCGTGTAATCGCCGTCGCCGAGTCGCCCTCCGCCGCGTCCAAAGACCGGCCGATGGTTCGCCGCAACGTTGAAGCCGCCGTCCAGCAGTTGAACGATCTGGGCATCGTCGTCCAGGAGTGGCCGGCGCGTTAGTTGTGCTCCCCGTATCCCTTTTCATACCCCACCCGTATTTTGGCGCTAAGTTGCGGTAAACTGAACTGGTTTGGTGCCCTTCAAGCATTCTTGTAGCGCAGCGAAAAGGAGAACCATCGACATGGCAGAAGAAAACAAATCCTACGGATTAGCATGGTTTCTGGCCGGACTGGGCGTCGGCGCGTTGGTCGGCATTCTCTACGCTCCCAAAAGCGGCAAAGAGACTCGCGAAGACATCGCCACCGGCGCGCGCGATAGCGCCGATTACCTGCGGGAGCGCTCGCGCGAGGCCGCCGAAAGCGTCAGTGCTTTGGTCGACAAAAGCAAAGAGCAGGTCAGCGCCTTCGTCGATAAAAGCAAAGAGCAAGTCAGCACGCTGGTCGACAAAAGCAGGGAACAGGTCAGCGATTACGTCGATCGTGGCCGCGAAGCCGTCGATCGGGGACGCGCGCAGTGGGAAGAGTTTGTCGAGCGCGGCAAAAATCTGGTGGCCGATCAGTCCAGCCGTGTGAGCACGGCCATCGATGCCGGACGTCAGGCTTACAAGGCCTCCTCCACCGAGCCGCCAGAAACCCACGAGTACTAAAGGCCGCTTGCTTCTCGTACGCCTCGCGCGTTTCCCCGTGCTCGTACGGGAGGAGCGCTTGTAGCGTGCGGGCGGCGGCTTAAACGCGGCCGGCGCATTTTGCCGGCCTGTTTCAAAAAACTACGCAGCGGCCCTGCGCGAGATCGATATCATGCCTAGCTTAGATAATCAGACGATTCAGCTTATTCTTGTTGCCGCAGTGGCCGTCGCCCTGCTGATCCAGGTCATTGTGCTGCTGGCCGCTTTTATCGCCATGCGCAAGGCCGCCCGCGCCATCGGCGAAACCGTCGAGGAGCTGCGCGATTCGGTGATTCCGGTGATCGACACTACCCGCGATCTGGTCCAGCGCATCGCGCCCAAAATCGATGCCGCCGCCGACGATCTGGCCGCTCTTACCCACTCGCTGCGCGAGCAGGCCGTCGATGTGCAGAAGGTCGCCGACGAGATCATCGGTCGTGCGCGCCGTCAGGCCGTACGGGTCGACAAGCTCTTCTCCAACGTCCTCGATGCCGTCGATCGCGCCGGTTCGTTCATGGCCGATAGCGTCGCCAAGCCCATGCGTCAGTTCTCGGCCCTGCTGGCCTCGGCCAAGGCCGTCGTCGAATCGTTGCGCAATGCCGAATCCGCTAGCGCCACCCGTCCCAGCCGCCCGCCCGTCGACAACGATCCGTTTATTTAGCGCAAATCGCTTGTAGGTGTAGAGTGGCTTTGAAGGGGCACGGCTTTCCGCTGCGGCGGATGCCGTAAACTCAATCAAATCGACATGGCCTTTAGGCCCCGAGGGATGTTTTTCTCTATACCATCAGGCAATTTGCTCTAGTGCCACGCCGGTTTCTCATCTGTCGTGTAGCGCATTTTTGCTAAATGGAACGCCCATTCGCGCCGCGTTCTTGCCTTTTTGCGGCCAGGGTTGAGTGGCGTATTTCGATGTACCCATCGTGAAGCAGCTTTACGCGATCCATCCGCCGCCGACCACTTCGTCGCCGTCGTAGAAAACCGCCGCCTGCCCGGGCGTAACGGCGCGCTGCGGCACGTCGAAGCTGGCCAGAACCTCGCCCGCGCCGGCCGGCTCCAGCCTCGCCCAGGCTGGCTGGTGACGGTTGCGGATCTTCACTCGCACGCGCATCGGCGCCGTTAGCTCGGCAATCGAAATCCAGTTCAGTTGCCGCGCGCGCAGCGTGCGCGTAGCCAGCTCGGCCTCCGAGCCAACGGTTACGCAATGGCTCGCCGGATCGATCTTGAGCACGTAGAGCGGCGCGGACGAAGCCACGCCCAGCCCCTTGCGCTGTCCGATGGTGAAGTTGAAGATGCCTTCGTGTCGGCCGATAACCTCGCCCTGCGCATTCACCATTTCGCCCGCGCTCTCAGGCATCGGTACATTTTGTTCTTCGAGATATGCCGCGAGAAATTGCTTGTAGTCGCCGCCGGGAATGAAGCAGATCTCCTGCGAATCGGGCTTTTCGGCCAGCGTCAGCCCATAGCCGCGCGCGGCCTCGCGTACCTCCGGCTTCGTCATCCGGCCCAGCGGAAAGAGCGTGTGCGCCAACTGCTCTTGCGTGAGCCCGAAGAGAAAGTAGCTTTGGTCCTTGGCCAGATCCGTCGGTTGCTTCAAAATCCAGCGGGCGCGCTTTTCGTCGAACTCGTTTACCGCGTAGTGGCCGGTCGCGATCTTTTCCGCGCCCACGCCCCGCGCGGTCTTCAGCAGTTGGTCGAACTTGAGAAAGTTGTTGCAAAGAGAGCAGGGAATCGGCGTACGTCCGGCCAGGTACTCGCGTACGAAAGGTCGCACCACATCGCGCTCGAATCGTTCCTGCTGATTGACGACGTAGTAAGGGATGCCGAGCTGGCCGGCGACGCGGCGCGCGTCGTACACATCGTCGAGCGAGCAGCAGCGGCCCACCGTCGGCGCGTCTGTAATGCCGAGCCGGCCCGCGAGCCGCGTCTGATCCCACAGTTGAAGCGTGAGGCCCACGACGCGCTCGCCTGCGTGAACGAGCATCGCCGCCGCCGTCGAGGAGTCAACCCCTCCGGACATGGCTACGGCAATGGCGGTGCTTTCAGTCATAGAAATTTAGATGCGCGAACGTGAAAAGCGGCGCGAACTCCGCTCTATTCCTAAAGACAATTCTAAAAGCCGGGTGCCCCCGGTCTCGATTTTGAGACCGGGGAACCACAACACTCTTGATTTTGTACTATCACAGGGTGCCCCCGGTCCCTGGCTTTTGGGGACCGGGAAATCACGACACCAAAAATCGAAATCATCTGCTCACGGTACTAGCCCCGCTAACTCCGCTAGCTCCGCTGCACTTCCAAAGACAATTCTAAAAGCTCACGGTCGCGGCTGAGAACTGAGAGCTGACAGCTGACAGCTGCAAGCTGACAGCTAATCCCCGCCCGCCAGCGCCCGCAAATGTTCCACCGCTTCGGGCAGTACGCGCAAAATGTAGTCCACATCTCTCTCCGATGCGGTTTCGAGCAAACTAAAACGCAAACTTGCCCGCGCGGATTTTTTGTCCACTCCCATCGCCATCAGCACATGGCTGGGCTCAGTGGATCCCGACGAACAGGCCGAGCCGCCGCTGACGGCCACGCCCTTCAAATCGAGCGCGATCAGTAGCGCCTCGCCCTCCACCTGCGCGAATCGTATGTTCGTCGTGTTGGCGACGCGCGGCGCGCCGGCGCCGTTCACCGCCGTGCCCGCGATCTGCAAAATCCCCGCTTCCAGCCGGTCGCGCAAATCTCTGGTCCGCTCAATCGTGCCGTCGCCGAGCGCATTGATCGCTAGTTGCGCGGCCTTGCCCAGCCCCACAATTCCCGGCGTGTTTTGCGTGCCGGCGCGCAGGCGGCGCTCGTGGTTGCCGCCGACAATCAGCGGCTCAAGCGGCGTGCCGCGTCGCACGTAGAGCGCGCCCACACCCTTGGGTCCGTAGATTTTGTGCGCGCTGATCGAGCACAGATGGCAGCCGAAGCGCCGCACGTCAAGCGGAATCTTGCCCGCGCCCTGTACCGCGTCGATGTGGAAGAACGCGCCGGCCTCGGCCACGATGCGGCCGATCTCTTCCACCGGTTCGATGACGCCGGTTTCGTTGTTGGCCAGCATCACGCTGACGAGCCGCGTCTGCGGCCGCAGCGCGCGCCGAATCTCTGCGGGATCGATGAGGCCGCTCTGGCGCGGCGCGACGTATGTAACTTCAACGCCGCGATTGGCCACGCTTTCGGCGGCGCGCAGCACGGCCGAGTGCTCGATTGATGTCGTAATCAGGTGGTCGCCCGCGCGCAGCAAACCAAAAATTGCCGCGTTGTCGCCCTCTGTGCCGCCGGAGTTGAAGATCACCTCCGCCTCGCCGCAGCCGAAAATTTCCGCCACCGCCTCCCGCGCCCGATCCACGGCCTTGCGCGCCTGCTGGCCTTCGCCGTAGATCGAGGCGGCGTTGCCGAACTCCTCCATCCAGTAGGGGCGCATCGCTTCGACCACCTCGGGCAAAAGAGGCGTGGTGGCGTTGGCATCGCAATAAACGCGGTAGGGCAAATTTTTCTCCTCTTCGATTGTACGGGCGCTCGTGCCTTTGCGTGTACTCGTCTCGTCGCGGCGTTGACGTGAATGAATGCATGGAAAAGTACAATGCAAACAGAATCTTTCAATACCACCTGGAGATAAAGCGAATGAGCGAAGGGCCCCGTGTTTTAATCGTCGGCAGTGCCGGCCAGCTTGGCTGCGAGCTGCAAAAAAGTTTTGCCGGCTTCGGTCCCATTGTCGCCGTCGATCGCGAGTCGGTCGACTTGGCCGATGCCGCGCAAACCCGCGCGCTGGTGCGCCGCGCCGCGCCCGACGTGATTTTGAATGCCGCCGCCTACACTGCCGTCGATCGCGCCGAAGCCGAGGCTGGGCTGGCCAACCTCATCAACGCCCAGGCTCCGCGGGTGCTCGCCGAAGAGGCGCAGGCGCGCGGCGCAATCTTCGTTCACTACTCCACCGACTACGTTTTCGACGGCGGCAAGCGCGATCCCTGGCTCGAGACCGACACGCCCAATCCGTTGAACGTTTACGGATCGAGCAAGCTGGCCGGCGAGCAGGCCATCGCGGCGGTGGGCGGAAAGTTCCTCATCTTCCGCACCAGTTGGGTCTACGGGCCGCACGGCAAAAACTTTTTGCTGACCATGCTGCGGCTGGGCCAGCAGCGCGAGCGGCTCTCGATTGTCGATGACCAGTACGGCGCGCCCACCACCGCCATCGATCTGGCGCGCGTCACGCATTCCGTTGTACAGGGGATTGTCGCCAACCGCTTCGGCGAGCCGCGGCAGTGGGCCGGTCTTTACCACACGACCAACGGCGGCGCTGTCTCCTGGTGCGGTTTCGCCAAGGCGATCTTCGCGCGCGCACACGAACTGCTCGGCACCAAAGTGCCCGCGCTCGACCCCATCGCCACCAAGGATTACCCCACGCCGGCCAAGCGTCCGCGCAATTCGATTCTGTCCAACGCCAAGCTGCGCGAGCGTTTCGGCATCAGGCTGCCGGAGTGGGAAGACGCGCTTGAAGAGGTTATGCAGATTTTAAGTAAAATGGCGAAGTAGCGGAATTTTGGAATAGATCGCATTCATTTTCGCGACCGGATGAAAAATCCTCAAGGGCTTTCTCCTTGAGGATTTTTCATTGCACCTACAAGAGATTTGCTCTAAGAAAATCGCGTCCGGCGCCAGAGCAGTGTTCCGCACAGCCCCAGCGTCACGAGCGCGCCGGCAATGAGCGCGATCATCCATGGAAGATTCACGGCGATTGGCTGCACGCGCGTGCCGGCTGCCAGCCAGATGAAAATGCCGCAAGCGGAAGCGACAATCAGCCACTCCCACCAACGGCGCGTGCGCTTCTGCTCTGTTGCGGGATCGTCGCCATCAACGATGGCCGTCACTTCTTCCTGGTTCAATCCGTAGCGATCGCATTCGCGTTGCGAGGCCGCGCGCCAATTTTCCAGCTCCGAGGCCGGCGGCGCGGCCATGCTGATCGAGATGGCGCCGGCGATCATGATGATCGAGCCGAGCAGAATCGTCAGCCGACCGCCCGTGCTCAACCCGGAGAATTCGCCGAAGACCAGCGCGCCCCAGGCCAGCCCTAAAAGCTGATTGGTGTTCGATAGCGGAATGCCGCGGCCGATGCCGACGTACTTGGCCGCGTATTGCTGAAAGAGATCGCCGATTACCCAGCAGAAGCCGCCCAGAAAAGGCCAGAAGAGCATCGGCCGGGCGCGTTGCAGCTCGGCGGCCAGCGGCCCCACGCCGCCGTAAAAAAAGCAGCCCAGCGTGAAGACCGTGCCCAGCTCGCCGAAGGTGAAAATGGTGACGAACGAAAGCGGATTCATGCCGCTGAGGTAAGCCTTGCGGTAGGGAATGTACATGGTTCCCCACAGCACGCCCGCGCCCAGCACGGCGAGAATGCCGATGCCGGTTTTGCCCGTTGCGCCAGCGTTCTGTTGCACCGTGGCGATAACCAACACCGCCGCGCCCACCACGATCGCCGCCGCGCCGCCGATCACCTTGAGCCAATCTTTGGCGCGCGAGCCGCGCAGTTCCTTGAAGAACAGCCAGCCCCAAAACAATCCCACCAGACTGTTGGTGTTCCACAGCGGAAAGGCGATGGCCAGCCCCACGCTGCGAATGCCGAAGATCGTCAGCGTGTTGGCCACGGCCCACAACATTCCGCCCACCAGCGCCCAGACGATCAGGTGCGGCCGCTCGCGCAGATCGTGATAGAGAAATTCCGTGCCTTTGAGCATCGTGGGTAGCGTCCAGCGGGCGACGAAGGCCCCCATCACCATGCCCATCGAAAGCAGAAAAGGAGAAAAACCCGCGCTGACCAGCTTGGTCGGCGCTTCGGCGCTGCCCAGCCACACGGCCGCCGCCAGTCCGCAAAAGACGCCCAGCTTGTGCAATGAAATTGTCGATCGCGGCGGCGCGGCGGCCGTGGTTGCGCTCATCCGTTTACCTCAAGGCCATCAACAGCGCGGTTCCCAGCGCAAGCACAACCAACGGCACCCAAAGATGCACATCGGTCAAAATGGCCGCCACACGCGAATGTTTCATGCCGATCTCTCCGGCCAGCTTGACTGGCCTCTCTATCTATTGTGCAACCTTCAGCACGATTCGGCACTCTACAGAATTGGTAAAAATGCTCTATCGGCGGCGGCTTTTGGGGGTGAGGCCTCGCGCGGTTTTGGCTTTGCCCGTCGAGCCGCGCACAATCAACTTCGCTTTTACTTCTGCCTGCGCCACCGATTGCTCGCCCGACATGAGCTTGAAGAGATTTTCCATCGCGATCTCACCCATGCGCCGCATCGGCTGGTGAACGGTCGTCAGCGGCGGATCGAGATAGCCGGAGAAAAACAGATCGTCGAATCCGGTTACGGAAATATCGGCCGGAATGCGCAACCCGCGAGCGTGAATGGCGCGCATGGCGCCCAGCGCCGTCATGTCGTTGTAGCAGCAGACGGCCGTCGGCTGCCGGTCGAGATCGAGCAGCCCATTCATCGCTTTGATTGCCGTGGCCGTTCCGCCGTTGCCTTTGACGGCCAGCTTAGCGTCAAATTCGATTCCGGCCTCGGCTAGAGCTTGTTTGTAGCTGGCCAGCCGCTCCACATCCGACTGGTAGCCGTTGCGGTCGCCGATGTAGGCGATGCGTTTGTGCCCCAGCCCGATCAAATGCTTCATCACGGCGCGGCTGCCGGCGCGGTTGGCAATCATGACCGAATGCACGAAAGCCCCCGGAAATTGATCGTTGACCAGCACGATGGGCACATTCAACTGTTTGAGCAGGGGCAGATAGAGCGCGCCGACGCGCGATGAGGTGACGATGATGCCGTCGACGCGCCGCTCGGCTAGCTCCTGCACCACGCTGCGCTCGCGCTTGGGATCGGCATTCGAGTCGGCGAGAAAAACCGCGTAGCCGTAATCGTTGGCTGTCTGCTCAACGCCGCAGGCCACTTCGGCGGCAAAGGGATCGGAGACCGTGGTCACGACCAGGCCGACGGTTCGCGTCTGCCGCGTCACCAGTCCGCGCGCTACGGCGCTGGCCCGGTAGCCGGTTTCGGCGGCGATGCGGCGGATTTTTTCCGCTGTTTCTGGCCTGACCAGCGGGCTGTTGTGCAAAGCGCGTGAGACGGTCGGGTGCGAAACGTGCGCCAGCCGCGCAATGTCTTTGATCGAGGGCTGCCGCGGCGCGCGCTGGCCTGCCGAATGCATCAAGCCCGCTGTTCTGCCCGGCTCTTTCTCGAACACTGCTTAAACTCCTTATTGCACACCTGTGCGACCCCATTTAGTCTCCGCGTCTCCCCGCCGGCTCGTCAATGACCGGCGCCACGCCGTAAGCTGGAAGGCAAGCGATGAACCTCACTTCTCCGATCCCAGCCCAACTCGAGCGCCGCATCGGCCTCGGTTCCGCCGTCCTCTTCAACATGCTTGAGATGATCGGCGTCGGCCCCTTCATCACGCTTCCGCTGGTGATCGCCGCCGCCGGCGCGAGACTTTCCGTTTGGGCCTGGGTGCTGGGCGCCGTGATTGCCGTTGCCGACGGTCTGGTCTGGGCCGAACTGGGCGCGGCCTTTCCACGCGCGGGCGGTTCCTACGCCTTCTTGCGAGAAATCTATGGTCCCGAGCGGGCGGGCAACTGGCTCAGCTTTCTCTACGTCTGGCAGTTGAGCTTTACCGCGCCGTTGGCCGTCGCATCGGGCTGCATCGGGCTGTCGGGCTTTCTTGCCGTTTTCTTCCCAGGACTTGATGCCGCTCCCTGGGCCGCGTTGCCCGCCCTCCACTATGCCAACTTCGCCGCCGCCGCCGCCTGTCTGCTGGTTACCGCGCTGCTTTATCGCAATCTGAGTTCGATCACGCGGATGGCCTGGGTGCTTTTTGCCGGCGTCGTGGCCGCGCTTGTTGGGGTGATCGTCTCCGGTTTCGCGCGTACGGCGGCCCTCGGCGGCTGGCATCTGCCGGCGACTGGCGGCGGCTCGCTGGGCGGTCTGGCGCAGGCCACTCTGCTAGCCACCTACTGCTACTGGGGCTACTACAACATCTGCTTTCTCGGCGGCGAGGTTCGCCGGCCCGAGCGCACAATTCCCCGTGCCATTCTGCTTTCGGTGCTCTTTGTCGGCGGGTTTTACGTGGCGATGAATCTGGCCGTGCTGCCGGCGCTGGGCACGTCTTCGGCGCCGGGAGGGCCGGCCGCGCCGCACGTGCAGCTGGTGGCCGAGATTGCCCGCTCGGCCTTTGGCCGCTGGGCCGGATACGCGATCGCCGCATTGATCGTCTGGACTGCTTTTTCAAGCGTTTTTTCGCTGCTGCTCGGTTACTCGCGCGTGCCTTATGCCGCCGCCCACGACGGCAACTACTTCCGCTTCCTCGATGCGCTCCATCCGCGCTACGGCATTCCTCATCGCTCGCTGATCGCTCTGGGCCTGGTCGGGTCGCTCTTCTGCTTCTTCACTCTGACGCAGGTGATTACGATGCTTGTCATCACCCGCATCGTGCTGCAGTTCTTTCCGCAGCAGATCGGCGTCGTGCTGCTTCGCCTGCAACGCCCCGAACAGGATCGTCCCTTCCGCATTCCGCTCTACCCGCTGCCGCCGCTTGCGGCCATGGCGGGTTTCGTCTTTCTGCTGGTGAACCGTGCTCACGCCGTGCGCGAACTGCTGGCGGCCGTGGCGATCGCCGTCTCCGGCACGGCGATTTATCTGATCCGCGCCCGGCGGCTGCGGCAGTGGCCCTTCGCTTTGGGCGCGCTGCCGCCGGCGAAATCTTAAGACAATCTCAGAATCGAAAGCGCAAAGGCTCCGTTGCGCCTGCGGGCAGTCGCGACGCAATCTCCTGTCGATTGTGAAGTTGGTAAAAAGATTGAATCGGACTAACCGTACTGTGTTTGCTGCTTCTGATTTTTGCTTTTCCTAATGACATTCATGCCGAGTACGGTCTGTAAGATGCCAATAAGGTGAATTGCAGAGTGCTCCTCCGCCCGCTTGTATTTCGTAAGCCGCAGTGTGCTTTTTGCCGCCGGCATCGGCATCGCAGAACGGTTGGAGGTGAATCGCGATAAAAAGAGGACAAATTGGTGGAGTCCATACAAAGCAGTACTCAGGCGGTGGATGTGCCCTTGGAGGCATTGAAGCTCGGGCGCGGTTTGCAACAGTTCAAAATCGCGGCCATTACGATGGTCAAGAACGAACAGGATGTGATCGAGCCATTCGTGCGTCACAATCTTCAACTAGTGGACTACATGGTGGTGCTCGATAACGGCTCGGTTGACGAGACCAGAAACATTCTGATGCAGTTGGCCAAGGAGTTTCCGCAACTGGCCGTGCTGCACGACGGTTCCTTCGGCTATACGCAAGCGGAACGGATGACGCGTTTGCTCCATCGCGCCCAAAAAACCTTTCCCGCCGATTTTGTCTTCCTGCTCGATGCCGACGAGTTCGTGGATTGTTCGGATCGCGATTCCCTGCATGCCATTCTGAATACGATTCCCTCCGGGGGAATTGGCGTTATGCCCTGGTGCTCCTTTGTCCTCAAACCGGGCTGTCATCCCGCACCCGACGGCAATAGCGATCCGTTGCGCGCCATGGTCTGGCGTCGCCGCATGGAAGTTTCTCAGGAGTACAAGGCCATCGTGCGCCTGGACCGGCAGAGCGCCGACTGGGTCAAGGTTCTGCTGGGCAACCACTGGGTACGCACGGTCGCGGACCTTAACCTGCCCGCGCTCCGGCTCCCCGAACTTAGGCTGCTGCACTTCCCGGTACGTAGCCGGGAGCAATTCGCCGCCAAGTGCGTCGTCGGCTGGATGGCCTATCTGGATAAGGACCCGTTGGCCGAGCGCCGTCAATTTGGATTCCAGTGGCGGGATAACTTCAAGCTGTTGATTGAAGGCCATCCCTTCGACGATCAACTGTTGGGACAGGCTTCGTTTTTGTATTCGGCTTCACCGCGGCCGATCGATTGGGATACCGATGTCGTCAAGGAAACTCCGCAGTTGAACTACGAGCGGCGCTACTCGACCGGCTTGTCGATGGATACGCTGCAACTGGTCTCCCGTTCCTGGCGGCAGGCGATTATCGGCAACCCCGACCGCGTGGTTGCCAAGCTGCTCAATGAAGGAAAGCAGAAAGAGGCTTTGGTTTATCTCGAAGACGCCATCGCGCAAGAAGAAAGCGCCGTGCTCTGGAACGACTGGGCGATGCTGCACCATCGCGGCGGCGATCTGAAGCGGGCCGAGAGCGGCTTTCGCCGGGCATTGATGCTGGACGAGACCGACCGGATGGCGTCGGTGAATTTGGGGCTGCTGCTGTTTTCGCAGGGACGGTTGAAAGAGGGATGGCCATTCCTGAAGCCCTATAAAGACACGCTCAATGAAAAAGAGGCGGCGCTGCTGCATTCCTTTTCCGAGCGGATGCGGAAGCAACTCGGTTTGCAGCCCAAACAAGAGACGCAGCTTAGTGGAGCCTCTTCTGCAATGAACAAAACTTCCACGTCGGCGCCGGAATGCGTCTTGCCGTCTGCTTTGCCGGCTAGCACGCAAGGCAAAGGCAAAAATTTGGGCGTCGTTCTGCAAGTGGTCGATCCGCCGGTCATCCTTAACGAGGATCACTTCCGGCCTGTAACCGATATGCAGCGCGCCATGGAATTGTTCAAGGCCAGCATTCGCTTCGTCGAGGTCGAGATTCACTCCTACTGCAATCGCAACTGCTCCTTCTGCGGCAATTCCTTCCTCGACCGGCGGAGCAACAAAACGCTGATGAATCCGGCGACGTACTCGAAGATCATCGACGATCTGTCGAAGATCGACTACGAGGGCGTCGTCTGGTACTCGCGCTACAACGAGCCTTGCGCCGACCGGCCACTATTCATCGAACGGCTGCGCGAGGCGCGGGCCAAGCTGCCCCACGCCCATCTGCAGACCTTCACCAACGGTGACTACATTACCGCCGAGTATATCGAAGCGCTGCGCGATGCCGGTCTGAACCGGCTTTCGATCATGGCCTATCTGGGTAAGGACGAAAAGCCCACGCAGGAAAATTTCCTCAATGCCATGATGACGCGGCTCGAGAAGCTGGGCGTTGCCTGGAAGTTCGAGACTCCTAGCTGTGCCCGGATTGAGATTCCCGGCATCGATGTGACCTACAACTACACCGACTTTCTCCGCTTCGGCACCAATCGCGGCGGCGCGCTGGCCACGGGAAGCATTATCAAGCGGCTGTCGCCGTGCACCGTTCCCATTACCGATGTCTACATTGACTACAACGGCAGCATGGTGCCCTGCTGCGACATTCGCTCGGATTATTCGCTGCACAAGGATTTTGTCGTCTACAAATTGACGCCGGAAAACAGCATCTTCGAGGGCTATGCCAACAGCAAGCTGGTCGCCTGGCGCCGCACCCTCTCGCGTTTTGGAAAAAAACAGTTTCCTTGCGACACCTGTTCGCGGCGCACCTATACCGGAACGCCGCCCGTTGCTTCCATGTTCAATATCATCGAAAGCAAGATCGGGCCGGCCTGAGTTTTTCTGGACCATTCGGGGCGCGGCGTTATTTGAATGCGAGTAATTGCTGCGCCACCGGCCGAAAGCTTTTGCGATGGAGCGGCGTTGGCCCCAATCGCCTGAGCGCTTCTAGATGTTCAGGCGAGCCGTAGCCTTTGTGGCGCGCCAGGCCGTAGCCGGGATAGACGGCGTCCAACTCCACCATGAGCCGGTCGCGGTAGACTTTGGCCAGCACGCTGGCCGCGGCGATCGAGAGACTCTTTCCGTCGCCTTGAATCACAGCCTGCTGCGGTCCATTCCAGTCGATCGTGTCGCGGCCGTCGATCAGCAGAAAATCCGGCGCAAGGGCCAGTTGCGCTGCCGCGCGTTGCATCGCCAAAAGCGAAGCGGCGCGAATATTGATGCGGTCGATGGTCTCCACATCCACGGCGGCGATCGCCCAAGCTATGGCGCAGTCGCGAATCTCGGCGTCAAAATAGTTGCGTTGTTTTTCGGTCAGTTGTTTGGAGTCGGTCAACCCTGGCAAAGGGAAATCGAGGGGAAGAATGACAGCGGCGGCGACGACCGGACCAAAGAGCGGTCCGCGCCCAACCTCGTCGAGGCCGGCGATGCGCCGGAAGCTTCGCTGCCGAGCGGTATGCTCCAGCGTCCAGTCACACTCCGGCTTATCTTTGCGCGCTCTTGCCATGCGATCAATATAAAAATCGCGTCTTTCGGTTTCGGCAAAAAACAACCCCGGCCGAAGCCGGGGCTGTTGCTAAACCTACGGTGCGCGCCTTAGGCCCGCACTTTGCCGGTGACGCGGTCGATTTCCTTCAGACGAGCAGCCTTGCCGCGCAGTCCGCGCAGATAGAACAGCTTCGCCCGCCGCACCTTGTAGCTGCGGACTAACTCGATCTTATCGATCACCTTCGAGTTGAAAGGGAAGATGCGCTCGACACCCTGGCCGAAGCTCATCTTGCGCACGGTAAAGGTCCCCTGGGGACCGTGATTAACGGCAATCACGAGGCCTTCGAATGCCTGCAGGCGTTCTTTATCGCCTTCTTTGATCTTGACCTGGACGCGAACTTGATCGCCGGCGCCAAACTCCGGCAGATCGGTGCGCTTGAGCTTGTCGGCTAAACGCTGCATTACGGGATGAATTGACATAATCGTTTCCTACGTTTGAACTCAGAAATTCAAGTTTAGCAAAGATTCCCCCGTTGCGCCTAATCGTTGCTCAATTGGGGCTTGCGCATGGGGCTTGCGTAAAACTTTCAAGCGATGGAAAGCCCTTGTCGCGCGGCTATTCGTGCGTGCGGGCGATCTTCGATTGCGCCGAAAAATAGATGCGGCGCGCGCGGGCAAGAGTGGAGATTGAAGGCGTGCGGGTACATTTCCACTCCGGCAGGTAAGCGCGGCCGAGCGCGTTTTGGCTTTCTTTGCAGAGGCTGCAATTTTCGATGCTTTCGTCTGCCAACTAACAGTTTTTTGCTCATTTTGCAGAATGCGAAGGAACCGAACACTCTTCCGCTTCGCCATGAGAAAGCTGTGGAAAAGTATGGAGGGGGTAATTTGTAAGTACATTAAATAGAATGCTTTCTTAAATTAACATTCTGATAATGCTGCGCTTGCATATTTTGCTTGACAATCGTGCTTCATGAGATACATCATAAATACGGTCACTCTATACACACACGGAGGTTACAGATGCGCCCTGCACTAGCAACTACTACTCTTCTCCTCTCGTCAATCCTGCTTCCCGCTGCGGCCTATGCCAGCAAGCCTGCTGACGATACGGTCGCCCCAACTGCTTTTCGTGTCAGCACCGGTGTAACCGCTCCCAAACTTATCCGTTCCACCGACCTGAATCTTCCCGATTCCATCAACGCGTTTCCTCTCCCCGGCAACGCACAGGTCGGGGTGGCTTTCACGGTTGATGAAAAAGGCGTCCCGCAGAGCGTTCACGTCGTCAAGTCGCTCAACCCCTATTGGGACTCGCGCGTGATCGATGCTGTCAGTCGCTTCCGCTACACCCCTGGTACGGTCGACGACCAAACCATCCCCGTCGACATGGACCTTACGGTCAATATTGCACGGTAGTCTTCCCCTTCCACTGACGAGATGCCGCACCGGTCGGGATGCGGCATCTCGTCTCGATTCACCTCTGCTTTTCCATTTCCTTTCAGTCGCTTAATTTCAGCCACTCAAGCTTTTTGCATCTGCTCCAGCATGCGCCGATCCTCGACGCTTAATGCCGCGCGTTGCAGCAGGTCTGGCCGGTTTTTCAGCGTTTTACGCAACTGCTGTTCGCGCCGCCAGCGCCGGATCTGCGCATGATCGCCGTTGAGCAGTACCTCGGGCGCGCGCAGACCGCCGAACTCGGCTGGCCGGGTGTATTGCGGGTAGTCGAGCAGACCGCCGGCGCCGTGCTGCGAGCGTGGTACGCCGTCGAGATCGAGGTCGATTTCGTCATCGGCCGCGCCAAAGCTCTCAAATTCGCTTGAGGCTTCATTACCCAGAACGCCGGGGAGCAGGCGCATGGCCGCGTCGACAACAACGGCCGCGGCCGGCTCGCCGCCGCTCAAAACGTAGTCGCCGATCGATAGTTCCAAGTCGCAGTAAAGCTCGTTGACGCGTTCGTCGACGCCCTCGTAACGGCCGCAGATCAGCACCAGGCGATCGAGCCTGGCCAACCGGCGTGTCACGGCCTGGGTAAAAACGCGGCCTTGAGCGGAGAGCAGCGCCACGCAGGTTTTGCTCTTGTCTTCTGACGTGCGCTCGGCTTTGGGTGCGATTCCCAGATCGGCGAGAGCCTCGGCTAGCGGTTCGGGCTTCAGCAGCATGCCTTCGCCGCCGCCGAAGGGGCGGTCGTCGACGGTGCGATGGCGGTCGTGAGTGTAATTCCGCAGATCGTGCAGTGCGATCTCGATCAGGCCTTCGGTTTGCGCCCGGTGCACGATGCCTTGCGCGAAGACGCTTTCGAAGTAGCCGGGGAAGATGGTGACAATGTCGAAGCGCATAAAGGAAATGATAAGGCAGGCCCGGGGTTCGATTGAGAACTCCGGGCTTTAGTTTATGGGGCGCGGGTTTTTGAGAAGTTATGCCTTTAACGCAGCGGAGACGGAGGCCGCCAGCGGGGTGCTCGGGTGGCCGATGAGTTTGGCGAGTTGGCCGCCGTCATCAAAGAGCGCGCCTTGGGCCGCTCCGGCATCGAAGGCGGCAAAGGCTTGGGCTACAGGAGCGGGAAGGCCGACGCCGACAAGGGCGGCGGCGTAGTCAGCTTCGGAGAGGTTCTTGTAGGGGATCGACTTGCCGGTTTGGCGGGAGATTTCCGCGGCCAGCTCGGCGAGCGTGTAGGCATGGTCGCCGGCCAGTTCGTAAACCTTGTTTTGATGCTGGGTGGAGGAGAGCACGACGGCCGCGGCTTCGGCGTAGTCGGCGCGTGCGGCCGAGGAGATTTTGGCGTCGCCGGCGCTGCCGAGGAAGGCTCCGCCAGCGACGGCTCCGGGAACCGAGGCGGTGTAGTTTTCCGTGTACCAGCCGTTGCGCAGAATCGTAAAAGTGAGGCCGGAGGCCTTCAGGTCGGCCTCGGTTGCGAGATGCTCGTCGGCCAGCGATACGATTGCCGAAGTATCGGCATGGAGCAGGCTGGTGTAGACAATCCACCGTACGCCGGATTTTTTCGCGGCCGCGATAACGTTGCGATGCTGCGCGACGCGGCTGCCGATTTCATTTGAAGAGACGAGCAGGAGAGCTTGGACGCCGGCCAGGGCGAGCTCAAGGCTGGCGGGGTCGCTGTAGTCGGCCGGGCGTACCGCGACACCGAGGTTGGCGGCTTTGGCGGGGGTGCGGGCAAGCGCGATGAGTTCAGCGCCGGGCAGCTTGGCTTTCAACTGTTCGATGGCGAGCCGGCCCAATTTTCCGGTCGATCCGGTGATGGCGATGGGGTTCATAAAAAGCTCCTTCGTTGGTTAAGATGAATATGTATCCATGCAGGTTACAAACTAAAGCAAATTTTTTATTTCCGTTGTGTCTCCTGAACCGAGCGCAGCAGCGAAAGAATCGTGGTGCGGGCCAAGCGGGCTTCCATGGCCTGTTCGGCCTCGTCGTAGATGGGCGACAGAATGCGCTGAATATTTTTGCCGACGGGGCATTTGGGATTGGGCGTCTGGCTATGCATGGAAAAGGGCGAACCCTCGTTGAGCGCCTGCCGAATGTCGCGCAGAGAAAGTTTTCCGGGGGCGACGGCGAGCTCCCATCCGCCGCCGTTGCCGGGCTGTGAAGAGACGATTCCCAGCTTACGTAGCGTACCGAGCAGACGCCGCACGACCACCGGATTGGTGTTCACGCTACCGGCAATATACTCCGAAGTCAGTGCCTTGCCGGCCGACAGGGCCAACAGGGTGAGGACGTGGAGTGCGACGGTAAAGCGAGTGCTGACGTTCATGCGTAACCATTGTGGATACGATTAAGCGGGCTGTCAAGATTTGACCGGCGGGTTTGACCGGCGGCGCGGTTCTGGACGCGTGGCCGGGCAGAACTTATAAGATAAGAGCGAATCCAGGAGGCGAAGTCGGTGCCAATTACGAAGATGAAGGGGAAGATCGTACTGATTACCGGGGCCAGCGTAGGGATCGGCGCGGCGACGGCGATGGCCTTTGCGGCCGAAGGGGCCAAGCTGCTGCTGGCGGCGCGGCGTGCCGGCAAGCTGGCCGAGGTAGCCTCGCGGGCGCTCGAACAGGGCGCGGCGGCCGTGCACTCGGTCGGTCTGGACGTGCGCGATCGCAATGCGGTGCAGCGGATAATCGACGAGCTGCCGCCGGAATGGTCCGAAATTGACGTGCTGGTGAACAACGCCGGGCTGAGCCGCGGCTTGGAGAAGCTCTACACCGGGCGCATCGACGACTGGGAGGAGATGATCGACACCAACATCAAGGGGTTGCTGTACGTATCGCGTGCGGTGGTGCCGGGAATGGTGGAGCGTAAGCGCGGGCATGTGGTGACGCTGGGTTCGATGGCCGGCGAGATGGTGTACCCGAATGGCGCGGTCTATTGCGCGACCAAGTCGGCGGCGCTGGCAATCAGCGACGGATTGCGTGAGGATCTGCTGGGAACGCCGGTGCGGGTGACGAGCGTTGATCCGGGGTTGGTGGAGACGGATTTTTCGCTCGTGCGTTTTCACGGCAACGCCGATCGCGCGGCCAAGGTCTATAAAGGACTGGAGCCGCTCAAAGCCGAAGACATTGCCGATGCGATTCTGTGGGCGGTGACGCGGCCCGCGCACGTGAATATAGCGCGGATTACCTTGAGCACAGTACATCAGGCCAATTCGCTGCTGATCCATCGCGAACAATAGCCGCCGAGTGGGAACAGCAGTGGCCGAGAGTGTGGCAGAAGGATGAGAGGGACAAGACAACCTGTCCGGCCTCGTGCAGCGAACCGGAGGGAAGGGAACTGAAGCCTGACAGCTTAGCCGATGGCTTGAAGCTGGGCTTCGACCTGGGCTAGCGCGGCTTCAAGGGCGGCGCGGCGGCCAGCGTTTGATGTTCTTTGCGCGAGAATGTTGGCGCGTTGCAGGTCGAGCGCCTGCCGTTGCCGTTGCCGCGCAGCGCGTTTGATGCGGAGTGCGCTTTTTTCTTCGTCGCTCAACTGATTTTCGTCCAGAATCTCGGGGGTCTTTACCATCTGTTACTCCTCCACGGATTTACTTTCCCATCCACGGGCCATATCTTCTATTCTACTCGCGGGTCTTATCCTCTATTTTACGAGGGTCTTGCGGTGTGGCGTCCCGCAGAGTGGCCAGCAGAGAAAAGAAAGGAGCCGTGAGCCGATGCGCGCATGGCAGATTTCGTCCTTTGGCCTTGATTCACTGGAGTTTGTGGAACGCCCCGAGCCCGAGCCCGGAGCCGGCGAAGTGCTGGTGCGCGTGCGGGCGGCTTCGCTCAACTACCGCGATTTGATGGTCGCCAAAGGTCTCTACAGCTCCAAAATGCGGCTGCCGCGGATTCCTTGTTCAGATGGCGCCGGTGAAGTGGTTGCCGTGGGCGAGGGCGTGACGGCCTGGAGGCCGGGCGACCGGGTAATGGGCATCTTCATGCAGAACTGGATGGAGGGTCCGCTGACTGCGGCCAAGGCGCGGGGCGCGCTGGGCGGCGACATCGACGGCATGCTGGCCGAAGAAGTGGTTTTGCGCCAGGAGGGCCTGGTGGCCGTGCCGGCGCACATGAGCTTTCAAGAGGCGGCGACGCTGCCCTGCGCCGCCGTAACGGCCTGGAATGCCTTGTCGGCCAGCGAGCTGAAGCCGGGTTCGACGGTATTGATTCTGGGCACGGGCGGGGTTTCGATCTTCGCGCTGCAACTGGCGCGGCTCAGAGGCGTGCGCGTGCTGGGCATCAGTTCCAGCAACGAGAAGCTGGAGCGGGCCAGGAAACTGGGTTTGGACGCCGGCTTGAACTACCGCGAGAATCCGGAATGGGAGCGCTGGGTGGGCGACCAGACCAACGGCGAGGGCGTGGATCTGGTGGTGGAAGTAGGCGGCGCCGGAACGCTGGCTCGTTCGCTGCGGGCGCTGCGGCCGGGTGGAACGATCGCGCAGGTGGGCGTGCTGGCCACTGAGGCCGAGCCGTTTCCGATTCCGCTGATTTTGCATAAAATGGCGCGGATTCACGGCATCTACGTCGGTTCGCGCCGCGACTTTGTGGAGTTGAACCGCGCTCTGGCGCTGGCCGAGCTGCGACCGGTGGGCGAGGAGTTCGACTGGCGGCAGGCCCGCGAGGTTTTTGCGCGAATGGAAGAGGGCGGCCACTTCGGCAAGCTGGTGCTGACGGTGGGTCGGGAGGCGGATGGAGAGGCCGCGGCCAAATCACTGCCCCCTCGTTGAGTACACTGATGGAAGTCATGCGTAAGTTTGCTATATTCGCCGCGGCTTCGGCCCTGATCGCACTGTTCGGCGTTAGCGGTTGCGGCTATCATTCGCTGGGCGCGGCCACGCATCTGCCGGCTGGCGCCAGAACGCTGGCCGTACCGGTTTTTGCCACGCGCACAGACGTTAACGGCACTGAGACCGCGATGACCAACGCGGTAATACGCGAGTTTATGGCGCGCACGCGGTTGCGCGTGACGGCCAACTCGAACGCCGACGCCGACGCCGTGCTGCACGGCACCATCCTCAGCCAGAGCGTGACGCCTCTGACCTACAACGCCACCTCGCAGCAGTCGTCGAGCTTCGTCATTACGATCGTCGCCTCCGTCACGCTCAACGCGCGCGATGGCCGGGTTCTCTACGAGAACAAAAAATATCTCTTCCGCGAGCAGTACCAGTCCACGACCAACCTGACGACCTTCATTCAGGAAGATCCGGCGGCGGTGCAGCGACTCTCGCGCGCCTTTGCCCAACAGCTTGTGGCCGACGTGCTGGAAGGCTTGTAGCCTCTCTGGTGGCGCGTCTGCTCGCGGTCCGGTTTTCCGCGTTGGCCGGATAGCGCCGGGGACGGTATTCTGGAGCCGCAAGGCAATTGCGGCGTTTGCTCGCAGAAGAAAGGGGCCTGAGTTTTGACAACCGCACGCTGGGGAGCGGGATTTACCGCTACCGCCCATTTTGTGGCGGAGATTGAGGCTGCGGCGGCGGGTAAAGGGCAACTGCGCCCCGGCTACGTGCTGGCCGGCGATGAAATTTTTTTGCTCGACCGCTGTCGCGCCGCCATTCTCAAGGCTTACGTTCCTGTCGAGTTGCGGGAGTACTGCCTCTCCGATCTCGACCTTTCCACCACTTCGATCTTCGAGATACTCGATCGCGCGCAGACGCCTTCGCTGATGGCGCCCTTTCAGGTGATCTTCGTGCGCAATCTGCGGCAGCTCTACACGCGCGGCGCGAAAAAAGAAGAGTTCGCCTCGATCGACCGCTACTTCCGCTCGCCTAATCCGCAGGCGCTGGTGATCTTCGTTGCCGATTTTCTGCATATTCCGGCCGAGGCGCGGCGCATGGAGATGGACGACAAAAAGCGCTTCGAGCGTTTGCAGGAGACGCTGGGCAAACACTGCGGCGTGGTGGAGCTGGCTCACGTCAACGAAGAGGACGCGATGCGTTGGGCTACGGCCACGGCGCAGGAGGCCGGCGCGCAGTTGGAAAACGACGCGGCGCACGAGCTGGTCGACTCTCTCGGCGCCGACATGATGCTGGTGGCCTCGGAGCTGGAAAAGTTGCTGCTCTATACTTCGGGGCGCGGACGGATTACGCTGGGCGACGTGGAGACGATGGTGCTGGCCGCCAAGCAGCGCTCGCTATACGAGCTGACTGACGCCATCAGCGCTCACGACCGCGCGCGCGCGCTGGCGCTGCTCGACGGGTTGCTGAACAGCTCGGAGGCGGGCGAGGACGCGGCGATCGGGCACCTGTACATGCTGGCCCGCACCTTCCGGCAGATGCTGGTAATTCTGGAAAAGAACGTGCGCGATTCGCGCGCCATCTGGCAGGCGCTATGGCAGGGCTTCCGCATGCCGCCCTTCGCCGCCGAGGATCTGATCCGGCAGGCGCGGCGGTACAAGAGCAAGCGCGAGCTGACGCGCGCGTTGCGGCTGGTGGCTCGTGCCGACCTGGAACTGCGCTCCTCGCCGCCCGACAAGCGGCTGGTGCTGGAGCGGCTGATCTACGCGCTGGCCGCCGAGCCCAAGGCCACTACTTCGGCCATGGCTTCGGCGCAGCTATTGTTTTGAAGCTTAGCGTGCGACAAATTTTACAGTATGCCGTGCTGGTTAAGCCACGGACCATATTTTTTGTCCTCGCTTAGGATGTGTTTGGTAAGCCAGTCTTGAAGAAAGTTCAGCAGGTTGATGTTTAGTGCCCGCTCGCCGCTTTGGAAGCGCACTAAAAAATCCTCTACCTGCTGAGTTAAGCCGGTATGCAACAGATGGTGGCCGGGGAGCTGGGGATATTGGACAGAGGCCAGAAGCTTTTCTTCTGCGGAAAAATGCTCTTGTGTGTACTGGATCAATTTTATAAGTAGGGGCTCCGCAATATTTTTTGCTTTTCCCTGCAGCATGGCGGTATGAAGTTCATTCACGATAGCGAATAATGTTTGATGTTGACTGTCGATATTTTTAACACCAACGGAATAACGGTCATCCCAATTAAAAAAAGCCATTAAGTCTCCATAACCGACAGCAGCCGGTGATGAAGTTATCGGAAATGCCGCAAAAAAGTTGAATAGGATGGCCGCAGGGGTGCGAATCGGGGCGCGCGAATCCTTTTTTGAGCGAGAGCTAATTTTCTAGCGCATTGCATTGCGAGCCGCCGGAGCGCAGCGCGGCGCTTTCGTGCCCAGCCACAGGCCGTAGTGCAGATCGTCGTTGCGGATATGTTCGTCGTTGATATCGGCCAGATAGCGCAGCAGTTCGGAGTTCCGTTCCAGAGCCTTGCGGCCGCGCTGCGTGGCCAGCGCTTTGTTTTGTTCCAGTATCCACTGATGGCGCAACTGATGTACGGCGATGCCCGGATAGTTGGTTGCCGACATGATGCCTTCTTCCAGCAAAAAGTGAACCTGAGTTAATTGCGCCAGTTGCCGCAGCATCGCGCCGGTTTTTCCGCCGGCCATACCTGCCACGGTGTGGAATTGAAGCTCGCTGAAGAGTTCGACAATGTAGTTGTGATCTCGGTCGATCAATTTAACGCCGATTTCCGGAAGGCCGCTTTCTCCTGTTCCGTTCATATCATCCTCCTCGCCCGAAGACCGGGCTGCCTGCCGCGCGTTTTAAAGATGCGCGCCGCAAGCCTGTGTGCTTTTCGCTCGTCGAGAATGGGCCCGGATGCAGGGATGGGGCAATTCATCACGTCCTGCAAATCTGCTTCGATCCGTCTGGGAAGTTACTGAATAAACGCAAAAATTCAGGCCGCCTGCTTTTTTGCCGCCTCGCGGCATGCGCGATCTTGAAACCATGCGCCGTAGCGCGCGTCGTCATTCTGGATGTGGTAGAGAAGCCAGTCGCGGAGAAAGTTGATCGAGCGACAGTTCATCTTTCGCTCCTTTAGATCGTGACGCGCGATAAAGGCTTCGAGCTTCTCGGCCAGCCGCCGGTGGTTTTCGCAGTGCGGTTGAAGGCTAGGATACTGCGCCACGCGCATCGCCATTTCTTCCTCGGCGAAGTGCTCGTGGCTGGCTTCCATCAGCAGACGCAAAAGCTGATTTGTTTCTTCTCGCGGCGCGTCTTGTGCGATGGCGTTTTCGATTTCCCCGATCGCGCCGAAGAGCTTGCGGTGAATCTGATCGAGCGCCGCAATGCCCACGCTGTATTGGTCGTTCCACTTCTGGCTGGCCATGGGCTGCTCCTGTCAAAGGCCGTGCGGCTACGCGTTTGCATGGGGGAAAGGCCGAATGCGCCCAAGTCGTACGGTCCTCATCGCGTGGTCCAATCGTACGGTCTTAGTGCACGCCGCTCTGGTTGAGGCAGGCGCTGTAGGCCTTATCTTCCTGCTGGATGTGCTTGGTGAGCCAATCGCCGAGGAATTGCAGCAGGCGGATGCTGAGACCGCTTTCTCCGCGTTGGTGCCGGGCCATAAACTCCTGCACCTGTTTGGTGAGTTCGTGATGAAGTGCGCGGTGTTGGGCCAGCTTGGGGTACTTGGCTGCTTCCATCATTTTTTCCTCGGCGGCGAAGTGCTCTTGCGTATACTTCGCCAGCTTGGCCAGCAGAGCGCCGGCAGCGGTCTTGCCCTCCTGCCGCATCATGGCGGCATGGAGATCGTTGACCATGTTGAATAGATTTTGATGTTGCACGTCGATTGCCTTGACGCCGACAGAGTAGCTTTCGTTCCACTGCATAAAAGCCATGGGGAACCTCCAGGCGGATGCCTTGGATGTGTTTATCGGATGACGATAGGTAAAGTTGAGAGGCCGTGGCGGGGGAATCTTTTGCTTTCCGCGGCGCGGACAGAGCCATGGGAACAAGCGCTAATCTTGCTGTGGATTAGCGCGTTCCCGAAATGGACATCAATTGTCCTTTTAACAAATGCCGCGTGCGTTGAGACATGGACCGTATGGCTGATCGCTGGTTTCGATGTGCTGAAGATAGCTATTGTGCAGTTCGCAGAGCAGGGCGCGTAATTCACCGCCGCCGCCATACTGCAAGCGGTGCGCTGTTTGCATCAGGTCGGCCAGCATTTTGCGGTGTTTGGCGCGATGCTCGGCCAAACCGGCGTACCCGGCCTTCTCCATCAATTGCTCTTCGCTGCAGAAATGAATGCGCGTATATTCAATCAGCCGATCCAATAGCTCGCAGAGCTTCTCCCGCCCACAACCACGTACCAGCGCCAGGCGTAGTTCGTTGGTGGCATCCATGAGGATGCCGTGTTGATCGTCCATGGCGCGAACGCCGACGGTGCATGCATGATCCCAGGTGAGAAGGGTCACATGGACCTCCCCTAATCATTGACTAGCGACAGTATCGGCCACATGAGGTGATACATGATGCCGGAGGAGCGCGATCCGGTGACTTAGGTTTTTCTTTTTCCCCTCATTTACTCCAAAATAACGGCGGGATTTTGTCCGCGGCTGTGGGAGGTCAGGCCGAGGGCCGCGCCCAGAATCAATGCGCCGCCCAGCCAGGCGTAAGGGCCCAGCTTTTCACCGAGCAGCTCAACGCCCAGCACTGCGCCCAAAGCCGGCTCAATATTCAAGAAGATACCGGCGCGCGAGGCCGGTACGTGGTGCAGCCCCCAGTTCCAGAGGAAGGTCGTGGTGGCGGTGCAGAGCAGGCCGCTCAAGATCAGGGCCGTCCAGGCGGTAGAGCTGACGTGGGCGAAAGGGAGCGGCTCGATGTGGGCATGCGTCAGCGGCGACAGCAGCCAGCCGCCGAAGCTCCAGATGGCCAGCATGGCCGTTCCGGGGAGGATGGTGTAAGCGGTTACAACCGAGGGGCTGTGAGCTTCCATCAGCTTTTTGCTCAACAGAATCCAGGCTAATGCGATGAAGAGCGAAAAGAGGACGAGTAGATCGCCGGTGCGCGAGGGGGTTTCGTGGCCGGTGGTGGCGCGGCTGCCGCCCAATGTGACCAGCGCCGCGCCGACCGTCGAGCCGCACAACGCCAGCCAGCCCAGCCAGTCCAACTGCTCGCCGGTAAAGATCGCGGCCGCGGCGGCCAGCAGCACCGGCATGGCGCCGACCATCAGCGAAGCGTGGCTGACGGTGGTCATCGCCAAACCGTGAAATTGCAAGAGAAACTGGAGAGGAATGCCGGAGGCCGCCGTCAGTAGTACGGTTCGCCATTCGGAGGCGGTCAGGTGTTCGCGATGCAGAAAAACGACCGGCGCCATTACGAAGCAGGCAAAGAAGAAACGGTAGAAGACCGTCCACTCGACGCTCATCTCGTCGAGGGCCAAGCGGCCGAGATAAAACCCCATTCCCCAAAGAGTTCCGGCCAGAGCGCATGCCCCATAACCGAGAAGTACGTGTCCTTTGTTCGTCGTGATCTGCTCTGACATCCCTACTTTTACTTTCGCACATTCTGGCGCGCGGGGTTGCGCCTGGCGGAACACGTTGGCGCGGCAGCCTTCCTACACCGTGGGCGTATCGGCGAGAATAATTGCGATGGCGAGCGAGCGCGGAATTGCAGGGAAAATCGATTGGCGGCATGGCTTTGGATTGTTCGTTTTGGCGGCGCTGGCTTTGTCCGCCGCGGCGCAAAATGTCGTCGGGCCGGCCAAAGAGCGCACGCTTTCCAGTCACTTTCCTAGCAAACCCTCCCTGCCGCCGGCCTACTCGATTTCTACCGATCCGCTGGGCTTTTCGTCGCCGGGACCGATCTATCTGGGCTCGCGTAACACATTGGCTTCGCTCGACTTTCTCGACGAGGACCGGCTGCTGTTCACCTTCCGCGTGCCGGGATTGCTGCATCGCGACCCGTCCGGCAGCGATGCCGGCGGCGAGCGCCGCATCCGCGCCGTGGTTCTGGCGCTGCCGGGCGGAACGGTTCAGGCGCAGGACACATGGACCGTTCACGATCGCGTGCGCTATCTCTGGATGCTCCAGGGCGGCCGCTTTTTGCTGCGCGACCGCAACAGCCTTTTCGAGGGCGGTGCTTCGCTGGCTATGAAGTCGCTATTCGACTTTCCCGGTTCATTGCTCGATGTGGAGTTCGATCCCGGCCAGCAGCTTCTGGTTACCAACTCGCATGAGCCGGTCGCCAAGCAAAAAAACGCCTCGGCTTCGGCCGAGGCGGACGAGGCGGCTTCGGCCGATGGCGATCTGGTGGTGCGCATTTTGCGCCGCACGACCGGGCAGCTTTTGCTGGTGAGCCGCGCCCGCTCGGCCGTTCACCTGTCGATCAATTCCGAAGGCTATCTGGAAGGCCTGCGTGGGCAGGGAATGAACTGGATGCTCAATCTGGATTACTTTACCGGCGGCAGCCGGATGCTGGGCGGCGTGGAATCGACGTGCATGCCCGACGACAACTTTATTACCGACAATCTGATTCTGGCCATTGGCTGCGGTCCTTACGGCGAAAGCTGGCTGACGGCGATGACGACCGCCGGTCGGAGGCTTTGGAAGGCGCAGACGCCGTCGACCGCGGTCTGGCCGCAACTGACGGTGGGGCTCAACGGGCAGCGGCTGGCTCTGGCGACGCTCGACATCAGCCATAGTATTGATTCCTTTGCTCCGATCGGCGCCGAGGATGTGAAGGAGCAGTCGGTGACGGTCTTCGATTCAGCCACGGGCGATATCGCGCTGGTTTCGCCGCTGAGCCCGATTCTCGATGCGGGAGGCAACGTCGCCATCTCGCCTTCGGGCCGGCGCGTGGCGCTGCTCAATGCCGGTGCAATCCAGATTTTCGAACTGGGCGCGCCGCCAGCCTTGCCCGCCGCTTCGGCGCATGAGCGGTAGCCGCGTATTTTTTTGGGGGGGCTCGGCCTTTGCTGTTGAGTTGGTGCGGGGCAGGAGAGTCGCACGATAGCCGGTTAGAGCATTTTTACCCATAGTGTATAGAACTCAGGATCGCCGAGTTGACGCGAAGATCAGTGAACGGCAACCTTCAGCACCATTCGGCACTCTACAGAATGGGTAAAAATGCTCTAGAAGACCCGCGCTGCAAAGGTGCCGCTTGTTTCCCAATCCGGCTTTATTCCTTGTCGGGCTATTTCTCTCCAGGTCCTATTCTCTTTCCGGCCTCTCGTCCGCCGCTTTTCCGGTAAACTGGGCGTCGGGGGGTTCACTTGCCAACGGTTGTCGTTCACTGTACGGCGGCCGCGGTTACCGACCGCGGTCGTAAGCGCCCCGCCAACGAGGACGCCTTCGGGTTTTCCGTCGAGCAGGGCGTGTATGTGGTTTGCGACGGCATGGGTGGGGCGGCCGCCGGCGAGATTGCCAGCTCTTTGGCTGTGGACGAGACGATGCGTTTGCTTACCGGCCGCGACGGAAGCCGTTCGCTGCTGGACGATGCCGAAGATGCCGTTGCCGCCGCCAATCGCTCGATCTACTCCCGCGCGCAGCGCAGCCGCAACCTGCGCGGCATGGGCACCACGCTGGTGGCCCTGTTGGTGGAAGATGGCCGCGCCTGGATGGTCAATGTCGGCGACAGCCGCGGCTACCGGATGCGTGGCTCCCAGTTCGAACAGATTACGCTCGACCACTCGCTGATCGACGAGCAGGTGCGCCTGGGCCATCTGAGCCGCGCCGAGGCGCTGCGTTCGCCCTTGCGCAATGTGATTACCCGTGCCTTGGGCACGCAAAGCTCGGTTACCGCCGATGCTTTCGAACTGGAGATCGCTTCAGGCGATCTTTTCCTGCTTTGTTCCGACGGCCTTACCCGTGAACTCTCCGACGAGAAGATCGCCGCCCTGCTCGATCCCGCGCTGCCGCCGGCCGAACTCTGCAAGCGGCTGCGCGATGCCGCCAACTACGCTGGCGGCAACGACAACATCACCTGTCTTCTGGTCCGCGCCGAGGGTTGAGCTTGGGGCGGGAAGCGAGGCTTGATTTTCACAATCGCTGTAAAGTGAGCAGTCGCTTTTCCAACCCACAGCGGAAAACTTATTTTTGAAAAGCGCTGGTGGAAAAATGCTGCCAGCCCTGCGGCGTTAGGGCGAGCGGTCCCTCCGTCGTGAGCAGTGTGATCGGCGGCGTGTTCTTGCGTGGGCGGAGCAGGCGGCCGATGGGCGTGAGGGCGACGCCGCCGATCGAGCGCGGCAGCCGCGCTTCGGCCGGTGCGGCGAAGAGCAGTTCGTAGTCCTCGCCGCCGTGCAGCGCCTGGGCCAGGGTTGCATTGGGATGAAGCGGCAGCGTGGTGGCGTCGATTTCGGCGATCACGCCCGAGGCGGCGCACAGATGCGCCAGATCGGTCGAAAGGCCGTCGCTGAGGTCGATGGCCGCCGTGGCCAGCTTGTGGCGTACCAGCCATTGGCCTTGCGCCAGGCGTGGTTGCGGATAAAGGTGCGGCGCAAGAAGCGATGCCTGAGATTTGGAAATGCGCGGCGGCCGGAAGTGCGATTTTTGTTCTGCTCCGGCCAACTGCGCCAGCCGTTCGAGTCCCGCGGCGGCTCCGCCCAGATGGCCGGTAACGTAGAGCCGGTCGCCGGGATGCGCGCCGGAGCGCAACAGAGCTTGTCCGTGGCGGACCGCGCCGGCCAAAACAATATCGGCGACAGCCAGCGGCGATTCGGCCAGATCGCCTCCCGCCAGCGGTGTGCGATGCGCGCCGGCCAGTGCCAACAGGCCGTCCAGAAAGCGCTCGACCCAGGGCGCTTGCCCTCGGGCGCTTTGGACCAGCTCGCGCGGCAGCCCCAGGGAGAGAAAGGCGGCGACCGGGCGCGCGCCCATGGCGGCCAGATCGCTTAAGCCCCGAGCCAGCGTGCGGTGGCCAACCGATTCGGGCGAGTGCCAGTCGAGGCGGAAGTGGCGGCCGGCAATGGAGAGATCGGTGGTGACGGCCAGTTCTTCGCCCGGACGGAGGCGAAGCAGCGCGCAGTCGTCGCCGATGCCCAATGGGAGGCCGGAGTGCGGCGTTTGCGCGGCGCGGAGGCGAATTCGATCTAAAAGCGCAAGTTCGCCCAGTTCGCCAAGTTTGCTTGGATGGGCGGTTTTTTTTCGGCTGGGTGCGGAGGGCATGTTTAGAGAATAAGATACGGCGCTCGATCCGGCGGGAGAAACCGGTTCGGCGGATGGGGGGCGCGCGCCATGGTTTCGCCTGCGTAGTCCCTTCTCGGGACTTGGCAAGTTGCTGATCTTATTGGCTATATTCTCCTTGATCCCGCGGCGTAAAGGCTTAAAACCATTTAGGGACCGCCTCTGTTTCGGAGCCGTTCTTTCATTGACCCGGCGTTGGACACTCTGTTACTCTGAGTGAGCGTTTTCGGATCAGCTCCGCCAGGGCTAGAAGAATATGTGTGGGCCAGCAGGCTCGCGTATAACGGACGTTCCCCCCGAAGTCATTTTGCGTTGCAACGAGAAATTGCTGAGGATTGCAGGCAATGATATTACGTAAGCGTTTTTACATCCTGTTTGTCGCCAGAGACGAAGATGGGCAGCTACGGAAGGTTTCGATTCCGTTGCGCTATGCCTATGGCTTTGTGGCGGCGGCGATCGTTGGTGCCTTCACGATTGTCGGATTGGCGGGATCGTATACGCGGATGCTGTTGAAGACGGAAAGCTACAATCAGGTGCGCGCCGAGCGCGAGACCTTGCGCAAAAACTATCAGGAGATGGCCGCGATCGCGCACAACCGCAGCGTGCAGGTGGCTTCACTGGGCGCGTTGGCCAACGAGGTGACGGCGCTCTACGGACTGCGGCAGAACAACGCCAAGCACGCACAGGCCAGCGATGCGGCGGCCGCGCCGGTGCAGCCGGCCTTAACGCAGGCCGACGATGTGAGCCAGCAGCAGGTGGCCAGCTCGGTCGACCTTTTTTATGCTTTACGTTCCGAGGCGCTTTCCGGCCGTGTTTCCCGCGCGCTGGAAGGCGGCCTGAGCGCGAACTTCTCCGGCGACTGGAAGGAACTGGCCGACGCGCCATCGATGTGGCCGATTGAAGGCCGCGTGGCTTCCAGCTTCGGTCAGCGCGAGGATCCAATCAACGGCGAAGGTGCCTTTCACTCGGGCATTGACATCGACGCACCCACCGGCACGCCGGTGCGCGCCACCGCCGATGGCGAGGCGACTGGAGCCGAGCTGGGCGCCGGCTACGGCCGTCAGGTGGTGCTCGATCACGGCCACGGATTGCTGACCGTCTACGGCCATCTCTCCGCAATTGCCGTATTTTCCGGTCAGCACGTTACGCGTGGTCAAGTGATCGGCTACGTGGGCCAGACGGGCCGCGCGACAGGCCCGCACCTTCATTACGAGGTGCGCGTGCACAATGTGCCGGTCAATCCGCACAAGTATTTGCGCATGACCTACGCGCAGGCGGCGAATCTGGATGCAAGCTACTCGCCGGGCAAATAAAATCGCTTTCAAGCCTCAAGAGAGCTCCCGGCGACGGGAGCTTTTTTGTGGGCGGCCGGGTAAGTGCTCAGGTGGTATGGTTAGGCCCATATTCGATTCCTGCATGTTTGATTCCTGCATGTTCGATTTCAGGAGGATGCAAATGCGATTGAAGTTAGGCTGTATGGCCGTGTTGCTGGCCGTGGCCGCAACGGCTGGAGCGCAGACGCGCGCGGTTGGCGTGGAGACGGCTTTTGCGCGCGCGGAGCATCTGCGGCATGGCATTAACGCCTCGGAGTGGTTCGCGCAGTCGGGCGACTATTCGGCGGCGCGTACCAACCGCTACACAGACGCTCAGGACATCGCCCTGATGGCGCGGCTAGGCTTCGATCATGTGCGGCTCGGCATTGACGCCGGCGCGCTGGAGCAGTATCCGCGAGGAGCAGATGGTCTGTGCAGCGACTATGTCGCCCGCCTGGATCGTGCGGTCGATACGATGCTGGCCGACGGTTTGGCGGTGGAGATCGATCTGCATCCTACCGACAGCTACAAGCAGCAGTTGCGCAGCAGCGACAACGCCGTGGAGCAGTTCACGATGCTCTGGCGCAAACTGGCGCGCCACTACGCCGCGCGTGATCCGGAACGGGTCTTTTTCGAGATTCTCAATGAGCCGGAGGTGAGTGACGCCTATCGCTGGGCGGGCATCCAGGCGCACGTGGCCGCGGCCATCCGGCAGGAGGCGCCTCGCCACACGCTGATTGCAACTGGAGCCGATTGGTCCAATTTGAGCGATCTGCTGGCGCAGGAGCCGCTGGCCGACGGTAATGTGATCTACAACTTCCATTTTTACGAGCCGCACGCGTTTACCCATCAGGGCGCCAGTTGGGGGCTGTCGTGGTGGAGCTACACGCATTCGATTTCTTATCCGGCGACGGCCGCCGGCATGCAGACGCTGCTGGCGCAGGTTCCCAATGCCGCCGATCGCTATCAGTTGGAGGAGTACTGGCTCGACAACTGGGACGCGCGGCATATACGGCTGCTGATCGACGAGGCGGCCGCTTGGGCGCGGGAGCGGCATGTACCGCTGATCTGCAATGAATTCGGCGCGTATCGCAACTACGCTGACGCGGTTTCGCGCGAGAACTGGATTCGCGATGTGCGCACGGCCTTCGAGGCCGACGGCATCGGTTGGGCGATGTGGGATTATCGCGGCGGTTTCGGCGTTGTTTCCAAGCAGGACGGCCAACCGGCGCGCGTCGACGAGGCCGTGGTGAGAGCGCTGGGGCTGAGTGGACGCTAGAGCATTTTTACCATGGGTGTATAGGAATTAAAGAGCGCAGAGTTGACGCGAACACCAGTGAGCGGCAACCTTCAGCACGATTCGGCACTCTACATAATTGGTAAAAATGCTCTAGACGCCGCGGGTTGCGGTCATCAGTCGCTCGGCGACCGATTCGACGATCTGTTCGTGGACTTCGTCGATGCTCAGATCGCCCTCGATGCGGATTACGCGTTCGGGCTCGCGGGCGGCGATCTCGCGGTACTTTTGCCAGACGCGGTAGTAGAAGGCGTCCTGCTCGGCTTCGAAGCGGCCTTCGTCTTTGCCGGTCGCGCTCTGGTCGCGGTCGTTGCGGCGGCGGGCGCGGATCAGCGAGGCTTCAAGGCTGGGCAAAAGCAGCAGCGTCAGGTCGGGCTGCACGTTGCCGCAGATGAGCCGGTGCAGATCGAGAACGATCTCGGAGCCCAGTTCGCGGCCGCCGCCCTGGTAGGCTTCGGTGGAGTCGGTGAAGCGGTCGCAGAGAACGATTTTGCCGGCGTCGAGAGCTGGCTGAATGATTTCGGCGATGGCCTGGGCGCGGTCGGCGAACATCAGCGCCATCTCGGTCATGGGGGTTAGGCCGGTTGAGCGGGAGTCGAGCAGGATTTCGCGAATGCGGTCGCCGGTGGCGCTTCCGCCGGGCTGGCGCAGTACGACCGGCTCGATGTTACGCCGTGCCAGCCACGCGGTTAGCCGCCGGATCTGCGTCGTTTTGCCGGATCCGTCGAGGCCTTCGAGCGTGATGAAAATTCCGCGCGGCACGGGGACAAGTCTACCACTGTTCAATGCGCGGCTGCCGAGTGAAGATCGCGCCCACTTTGCTTGCCCGCAGGAGAGTGAAATTCCCATAACAGCTTCGCCATCAAAATGAATGCCGGAAGAACAAAGGTCTGAAAACGACTTAGTTTACATTGTGATACAAGAGCTCGATTTGGCCCATTGCTCTGGCGGTCGGCTCTCAACGGCGTTTCCCCCTGGGCGTTGAATTAGTGTCTAATTGGAGTCAATATGAATTTTTTTCTTCTGCTCAAACTTCTGTTTTGCATGGTGCTGCTTGCCGCCGTGTCAGCGGGTCGGCTGGCTGCCCAGCACCTGACGCTGGAAGGTCAGACGGGCGGCTTTCTGACGCCGACCGCATACGTGGTGTACGGCGAAAAAGGAAAGTTTTTTTCGCACCCTGCCGTGGGGTATCACTTTGTGGGCGCGAATGCGGTGATCGGCGATCTGCACACCTTCAGCATTGAAGAGGGATTCGCCAACCGCGCCGAGGCCGGTTATACGCGCAGCGTGCATTTTACGGGGAATAGCGCTTTGTTCAGCAGCTTGTGGAATTACAGCGGCATGAATATTTTTAACGGCAAAGTTGTGGCCATGAAAGAGCGCGTGTGGATGCCTGGCGTGGCCGTCGGCGGCGTGATCCGCACCGGCGATCAGTTCGTTTCGGGAGCATTGAACAAGCGGTTGACGGGAACTCCGAAAACCTACACCAACGGCGACGTATATCTGGTGGCCACCAAAAGCTACATCAAGCCGCCGCTTCCACTTCTGGTGAACTTCGGCTGGAAGGCGACCAATGCCGAAATTCTTGGCATTGGCGGTCAGGCGACGCGTTTTGGCGGTGAACTGTTCGGCGGGGTGAGCTTCCCGCTTCCGGGGCCGTGGAAGACGGTGATTCTGCCGTCGGTGGGATTTATACAGGAACCGTCGCAAGTCAAGAATCTGGGCGCGATCCTGGTGGGCGGCAAAGCGCATCTTCCCATGACGCTCGATTATGCCGTGCGCGTGACGCAGAGAAAAAATCCGCATTTTTCTTTCGACATCGGCGTGGGACAGATCGCGGGAAATATCGGCACGACGTATGTATCGGGGCTGGGGTTGGTTCCCGTCAATCTGCAGGCGCGTAGCGTGGTCGGCCTGGGGTTTAACTACCGGTACTGAGCCGACAGCCGGTGGTGAGAAAAAGCCGGTTTCGTGCAACTTCTATGGCCTCGACGGGTTCAAACCATGTAGGCTGGATACGCGGATAAAAGCCGATTTCAGCGGCTGTAAACTTGTGCGGGATGTGCATCCGCGTCACGTATTCGTGAGGGGGCGTTTTTCAGCCTTCGCATGGGGGCGGTAGAGAGTTTTTGAAATCGTCATTGCGTGTGATTTATACGGAAGAATAGGAGGGGTTTTATGCGAATGTTTCGCTCAATGCGCTGGGTGTTTATGGCGCTGCTTGTTTGTCTGATTCCCGCGTCCGCCAACGCGGGCGTATTTATCAGTGTCGGTTTTGCTCCGCCGCCGCTACCGGTTTACGACCAGCCGCCGTGCCCCGAGCCGGGATGGATGTGGCAACCGGGTTACTGGGCCTACGGGCCGGACGGCTACTACTGGGTTCCCGGCACCTGGGTGCCGGCGCCGGAGCCGGGAATGTACTGGACGCCCGGTTATTGGGGCTGGAGCGACGGTCTTTATATGTGGCATCCCGGTTATTGGGGACCTGAGGTCGGCTACTATGGCGGCGTCAACTACGGATTTGGTTTCTTCGGTGTCGGTTTTATCGGCGGCGCTTGGCACGGCAGGGATTTTGCCTATAACACTGCCTATATGCACGTCGGCCCTGGCTTCCACAACGTGTATATGGATCGCGGCGGATTCAGGGATCACGCGGTCATGATGAATAGCCATGTGGCTTTTAGCGGCGGTCCGGGCGGAATTAACCATCCCATGAATCAGGCCGAGCGCGGGGCGATGAATGAGCGGCATATAGGCGCTACTGCATTTCAGAGCCAGCACGAGGGCGCGGCCCGTCAAGACCGGGGCTCGTACTTCAACAGCAACCATGGCCGGCCGGCGAGCATGGCGGTTGCGCGGCCGATGGGTGGTGGCGGCGGACGTCAATCCAACGGCGGTGGTTTTGGTGGCGCTCAATCGCAGCCGCAGCGCGGCGGTGGGCAACAGCAGGGCGGCCAGCAACAGCGCTTTGGTAACCAGGGCGCGCAACAGCAACGCTTCGGCGGTCAGCAGCAGAACGGCCAGCAGCAGAACGGCCAACAGCAGCGCTTCGGCGGCCAGCAAGGTGGTCCGGGCGCACAACAACAGCAGCGCTTCGGCGGCCAGCAGCAGAACGGCCAGCAGCAGCGCTTCGGCGGTCAGCAGCAGAACGGTCAGCAGCAGAACGGCCAACAGCAGCGCTTCGGCGGCCAGCAAGGTGGTCCGGGCGCACAACAACAACAGCAGCGTTTCGGCGGCCAGCAGCAGCAGCCGAGATCGAATGCGCAACCGCAGCGCCCCGGTGGCCAACAGCAGGGTGGCGCGCAACCGCGTGGCGGACAGCAGGGCGGCGGTCAGGCGCAGCCACAGTCGCACGGCGGCGGCCAGCCGCATAGTGCACCGCAAGGCGGCGGGAAACCAGAAGGTCACAACCGCTGAGCGCATTTTTTATCGATTGATCGAATGCAAAAGAGGTCCACGGCTTGCCGTGGACCTCTTTTGTTTACGCTGGGTGAAGCAGCGTAAAAAATGATCAGGTCGCAGCCGGGGAAGCCGCGCGATCTGCGCGTCCGGCTTCGAGTCAGACCAGTCCCAGACCGCCGTCGACCCCGAGCGTTTGTCCGGTGATGAAGTGTGGTCCAGCGGCAAAGAACAGCACGGCCTGCGCCACGTCGCTGGCGTCTCCGTTGCGCTCCATGGGGGTTTTGGCTGCGAAATGTGCCGCGGCGTTGCCTTCGCCTTTGCCGGCAAAATCGATCCAGCCAGGAGCCACGCAGTTGACGCTGACCTCGGGCGCGAAGGCTTTTGCCATCGCGCGGGTAAGGGATTCAAGCGCGGCCTTGGAGGCGCAGTAATGGGCGTGAGTGGCCCAGGCATGCCGCGCGCCCAGCGAGCCGAGGTTGACGATGCGGCCTTGCGCCGTGCGCAGATGCGGCAGCGCTTCGCGCGCCATTAGAAACGGCCCGCGGGCGTTGGTCTCGAAGACCGCGTCCCACTCTTCAATGGAAAGCTTGTCCAGCGCGGCCGTAGCGAAGACGGCGGCGTTATTGATGAGAATATTCAGCCGCCCGAAGGTGGTGGCAACTTGCGCCACGGCCGCGCGCGCCGAGTCTTCGGAGCGTACGTCGCAATTGATGGCGAGCGAACGGCGGCCGAGAGCGGCAATCGCTTGGACGGTGGCTTCGGCTTCAGCCTGCGAGGTGCGATAGCCGACGGCTACATCGGCGCCGGCACGCGCCAGCGTGAGTGCGATCTCGCGGCCGATTCGCCGCGCGCCGCCGGTTACCAGCGTCGTTTGGCCGCGCAACTGCTGATCGGCGGTGAACTGGTCCTGTTTCGCGTTGCGCGGCTGCGACGGCTGGAGTGGGCGGTTCACTTCGGTTGCGGATGATCGGAGTTCGGCTGGCTTGCGCCTTTGTCTGGCGCGGCCGGCTTGTTTGCGCCGGCCTTGTCGCCGGAGTTGTTGTAGATTGAATACTGCGCGCCGGGCCGCTTCATTCGCACTTCCATGTTGATCTCGGGCTGATCGACCTTGAAGTCGCTGCCATAGGTCTGAAATCCGCTGACGATGACTTGCAGCCGCACGGTATCGCCGATGGGCACCACGTCGATGACGGCTTTGCCGTCGTCGTTGGTCTTCACTTCGAGCGAGCCCTTGTCGCGGTCTCCCTCGACGGGATGAAGAACGACATGTGCCAGCGAAATCGGCTTGTCGTTATAGTCGCGTACCACGGTAATGGCGATGTGCGCCGCCTGCGGCGGGGTCTTGTACTTGCGCCCGTGACGGCTGTTGTCTTGCGCGTGCAAAGCGAGGCTGCCGGCGGCTAGAGTCATGCCGGAGACAAAAACACAGAGGCGAAAACCCATACGATGGAACATGCAGACATTCTATCGTGCCGGCGGCGGAAGCTGCCTGCATTTTGCTTGCGGCGAAAGGGAATGACGGTGAGCGGTTTGGGGGTCGAAGCAAAGGCGAGATTGGCGGCGATCAAGCTTCTGCACACGGCGGTTTGGGGGTTTTTCGCCGGCTGCATCGTGGCGCTGCCTTTTGCCGCCTGGCGCGGGGCGTACTGCTGGGCGGCGGTGCTTTCCGCGCTGGTCTGGTTGGAGTGCGGCGTGCTGGCCGTCAATCGCTGGCGCTGCCCGCTGACGGATCTGGCGGCAAAATATACGGCCGAGCGGTGGCCGAATTTCGATATTTATTTGCCTCGTTGGCTGGCTCGGCACAATAAGATGATTTTTGGTGCACTTTTTGTCGTAAACGAGGCGATTGTCCTGCTGAAGTGGTTCAGGTGGCGCTGATTCATCTTCATTCACATAGGCAGGCAATATGAGCGTAATTCACTAATATTTTATCTTTTTCTCTCTTGACAAGCCGAAACCTATCTCTTATCGTTAGCAATTGGAAGGCGAGAGTGCTAGCAGCGGGCCGGCTAAACTGCTTGTATACGCCGTGCCTTATACGGTTAGCGCTCCGCAATTTCTTACATGCTTTTTGATTGTTGTTCATCACGACTGAAACCCGTGCGGTCGGCTACGGCTGGATGCGTGCGGGAAGGAGAAGCGAAGCAATGGCAGCAACATCAGTAGCGACGAAGTTCACCCCGCTGCATGACCGCATTCTGGTCCGCCGGGTGGAAGAGACGGAAACAGTTCACGGGGGCATCATCATCCCCGACACGGCCAAGGAAAAGCCCCAAGAGGGCGAGGTCATAGCCGTGGGCAAGGGCAAGTCCAACGACGAAGGCAAGGTTTTCCCCTTGGATGTCAAGGCTGGCGACAAGATTCTCTTCGGCAAATACTCGGGTAACGAGATCAAGATCGACGGCGAAGAGTTTCTGATCATGCGCGAGGAAGAGGTCCTCGGCGTCATCAAGTAACGGCTCGGATGCGCTGTCAGCTCTCAGCTTTCAGCTAAAACACATCCAACGACAGGCAAGAGACGAAGAAATTTTCAGGCTGCCAAGACGCAGCTGAAAGCTGACGGCTGAAAGCTGTCGGCTTCATAGGAGATTGAAGAACAATGGCAAAGCAAATTTTGCACGGTGAAGAATCCCGGCAGGCGATCCTGCGCGGCGTCAACATACTGGCCGACGCCGTCAAGGTGACGCTTGGTCCCAAGGGTCGCAATGTCGTCATCGAGAAGAAGTTCGGTTCGCCGACCATCACCAAGGACGGCGTAACGGTGGCCAAGGAGATCGAGCTGAAGGATCCGCTCGAGAACGTGGGCGCGCAACTGGTGAAGGAAGTTGCTTCCAAGACCTCCGACGTGGCCGGTGACGGCACCACGACCGCGACCGTTCTGGCGCAGTCGATCTATCGCGAGGGCGTCAAGACCGTTGCCGCCGGCGCCAATCCGACCGCTCTCAAACGCGGCATCGAGAAGGCCGTCGAGACCATCATCGGCAAGCGCGACAAGGAAGGCAAGTGGACCTCGACCGGCGCTCTGGGCACAATCTCGAAGCCGGTAACCGACGATAAGGTCGCCCAGGTGGGCACCATCTCGGCCAATGGCGACGAGGAGATCGGCGCGATCATCGCCGAGGCGGTCAAGGTCGTCGGCAAGGACGGCGTCATAACCATTGAAGAGTCCAAGACCATGCACACGGGTCTGGAGACGGTCGACGGCATGCAGTTTGATCGCGGCTATCTGAGCCCCTACTTCGTCACCGACGCCGAGCGGCTCGAAGCGATTCTGGACGATCCCTACATCCTGATCTACGAGAAGAAGATCAGCGCCATGAAGGATCTGCTGCCCCTGCTCGAGCAGGTTGCTCGCGGCGGCAAGCCTCTTCTGATCATCGCCGAGGATATCGAGGGCGAGGCTCTGGCCACCCTGGTCGTCAACAAGCTGCGCGGCACGCTGAACGTCGCCGCCGTCAAGGCTCCGGGCTTTGGCGATCGCCGCAAGGCGATGCTGGGTGATATTGCCATCCTCACCGGTGGCAAGGCCATCACCGAGGATCTGGGCATTAAGCTCGAGAGCGTCAAGATCGAAGACCTGGGCCGCGCCAAGCGCGTCACCATCGACAAGGACAACACCACCATCGTCGACGGCGCCGGCAAGGCTAGCGACATCGAGGGCCGGGTCAAGGAGATCCGTTCGCAGATCGAGAAGACCACCTCGGATTACGACCGCGAGAAGTTGCAAGAGCGGCTGGCCAAGCTGGTCGGCGGCGTGGCCATCATCAAGGTCGGCGCGGCCACCGAGACCGAGCTGAAGGAGAAGAAGGCTCGCGTCGAAGACGCCCTGCACGCCACCCGTGCGGCGGTCGAGGAAGGCATCGTCCCCGGCGGCGGCGTAGCTCTGCTGCGCACGGCTCCGGCGGTCGACAAGCTGATCGCCAAGCTGGAAGGCGACGAGAAGACTGGCGCGCAGATCATTCGCCGTTCCATCGAAGAGCCGCTGCGGCAGATTATCGCCAATGCCGGCGAAGAGGGTGCAGTGATTGTGGCCAAGGTGCTCGAGTCCAAGGACTCTTCCTACGGCTACAACGCCGCCACCAGCGTCTTCGAGGATCTGGTTACGGCAGGCGTTATCGATCCGACCAAGGTCACCCGCACGGCGCTGCAGAACGCGGCTTCGATCGCGGCTCTGTTGCTGACCACCGAGGCTCTGATCGCGGAGATCCCCGAGCCCAAGCAGGCAGCGCCTGCCGGCGGTCACGGCGGCATGGAAGGCATGTACTAGACAGGGAACAGGGATTAGGGAACGGGGAACAGAAAAACCTGCTTCTTAAAACCGATAACAACAAAAGGCCTCCAGCTTCGGCTGGGGGCCTTTTGTATGCGCAAAATAACTTTGTGCCGCGCCGATGATTAAAGCGCCGCCTGCAAACCGGCTTTGCCGGCGATTCGACTTGTTTCTGCGCTACATGAGGTGAACGGCGGCCGGAGCGTTCGTTTGCTCAATCGGCGTTGCCTCGACGGCTGCAGGCGGGCGATGAGCGCGCAACCAACCGGCCGCCAGCCATGCGCGTGGGACCGAAAACTCTGACCATCCGCAGTCCAGACAGACGCAGATATCCGGAGACGGAGTCATGGGGGGATGGCTCAAGGTTCGAAGAGTATTGCGATATAACCGGACCTCAGCCGGAATAACGGAAACGGCGGAGGATTGGCACTTCGGACAGACCATAGAGACACCTCAAGCAAAGGCCATGATGCAATAAGAATCGTCAGAGGAGGTGCTTTTATCAAAGTATATTTCAAGTAATTTTTCAACAATAGATGTTGAATTCCCGCACGAAGGTAAGAATTACTTTTATGGAATCAAATTGGGAATCGGTTGGATAAAGAAGTGTCTCGTTCGGAGAAGTTTCTGAACGAGACAGGCATATAAGAGGCTATTTTCCACGGTTAAGAGCGAATTCATGAAAGAACTTTAAGGCAAGAGTGCGGCAAGCCGGGAGCGCCTCTCTCCATGGGCGAAGGTGCGCCTCCATGCCCAAGTTTATTCAGAAAAGAAAAACGCGGCAGCCGAGGCCGCCGCGTCGTGAAAAGTCTCAGCTCCGTTAAAAATTGATGCGGCCGGAGATTTCCACCTGCCGCGGCGTGTACAGGAAGGCGCTGCTGTTGGAATTGTTCGGTACCAAGAAGGTTCGGTTTCCGGTGCCATCAGTTCCCGTGTAGGTAAGCGTGGTTCCCGACAAGCTGTACAGATATGTAGCTTGATAGCCGGTAATGTTCTGGTGGTTAGCAACATTGAAGACGTTGAGTACGAGGTCAAAGCTGCGAATGGTGTGGCTGTTATCGAAGTTGATCGACTTCTGCAAGCGGACGTCGTCGACGATGCGCCGCGGATAGCGATAAGTGTTATTGCCGATTTGCGGAATGATGCCGCCCTGGAATCCCGAACCATTGAGGCCGTTTGAAATGCCGCCGGTAGGCTTCGGACTGCTCGTGCCGGTAAGAATGCCGGCGGTGAAGGGCAGGCCGTTCTGCATCTGGAAACTATCGTTCAGGCTCCAGTTGTTAGCCAGCCACTTAAGCGGATTATCCGATTGGATATTGGGGAAGTTATAGAGCGCGTAAGCGACAAAGCGGTTCGGAACGTTGAAGCTCGAGTTTCCGTAGTTAACCCGGTAATTGCCGTAGGGGTCATACCAGGATTGCGATGCGCCTTGCGTGTTGGTGTTTTGCGCGTAATCGAGCGCATGCGACCAGGTGTAGTTGGCATCAAACTGAATGTTTTTAAGCGACCGGTTGAGTATCTCGGCGACAAGGGCGTTGTAGTTTGAATTGACATTGCTAACCAGCTCGGTGATGGCTTGGAAGTTATTGGCCGTCGTACCGAAGACATTGGTATTGCCGTAGGCGGTGTAGACCGGGATACTGATGGTTGCGCCCGTGGCGCCCAAGGGGCCTTTGCCTTTAGGATCGCCGGCGACAGTGAGCGTTTTAGCGGTCGTGGTGGGATTGAGGTTCATGTCGAGGAAGTTGGGCAGGAAGCGTCCCTGTGCTCCCAGATAGCTCAATTGGAAGATGGTTCCGCGACCAACTTCCTGCTGCAGAACCAAGTCATATTCCTGCACCTGGGGAGAGCGCAGGCTCGGCGACAGGTAATACGAGGTCGGCTTGGCCGAAGAGGAACCCAGAGAGAAGATTGTGGGATAGGTCGGCGCGCTGGAGGTGTTGGGATACCAGGTGGCAGTGAACTGCCCATTGGGGCTGCCCGTACCCAGACGAACCGTTTCCAGATTGCCGTTGGCGGTGCGTCCATAGTAGACGCCGTAGCCGCCGCGCAGAACCGTTTTGCCGTTGCCGTGTACATCATAGGAGAAGCCGACGCGAGGACCGAAGTCTTTTTTGTCGGTGGGGTTGTTCGATAAGCCGTTATACGGCGTAAAGCTGCCGGTGGCGGTTGTAAGCTTCGCGTCAGCTTGCGGAATCGCTTCATAGTCCCAGCGAAGTCCGAGCTCGAAGGTCAAGCGCGGAGAGAACTTCCAGTTATCCTGCACGAAGATGCCAGCGTCCAAGGTGGAAATGTCATAAGTCGGATTGCCGAAGCCTTGGGCAAATGAATAGTAGCAAGGGTAGCTTCCGGTGACGGAAGCGCCGTTTTGCGAGGCGGAAGAATCGCAACCGACCGCATTGGCGCTCGATGGCGTCACTCCGTTCTTGAAGTTGAGCAGATCGTTAAAGTAGTTGCCGACCCAGTTATAACTGAAATAACCATTGCTCTCGTAGGTATTGTTCATCAGATCGTAGTTATGAACCATATCCACGCCAAACTTGAGACTGTGTTTTCCCTCGTTCCAGTAAAGGATGTCGCTGACCTGCCATTTGCGCTCGTCGGGATAGGACGCGCGGTGGGAGTAATAGGGCGATCCGGCATTGAAGGCGTAGTTATATCCCGGCGTAACGTAAGGAACATTGCCGGTGCTAGCCGTCATATCTGCCTTCGTATAGTCGGTGTACGACTGCTGGCCTTCCCAGTTCAGCTCGCGGCTATATTGGAAAAGAATTTCGTTACTGATGTTATTGGTGATCAGGCCGGTGAGCTTGGCTACGCCGTAATCGAGCTTAACGAAGTCATTGCCCTGGGCGTCGCGTGAGTAGTTATCAGAGGCGGTAGTTTGCACGCCGCCGGGCGAATCCCAACGCAGACGATGATAGAGGACGCTCGCATGGTACTTGGGGGTGATTTGCCAATCGATTTTCGGCGTATTGATTTCCTGATAACCCTGGCGCGCGACTTGTCCAATGTCGGAATTTAAGCCGAAATCGGTGAGTGCCGTGGCTCCCGTATAGCTGCTAACCGTCACGTTTGAGCTGCCGTATAGCAGCGCCGCCCAATCATAAGCGGCTTGCGCGTAACTGATCTTCTGGCGGGCAGCCAGCGCGCAGGCATTGGCGTCGTTAATGGCGGTGCTGGGCGCGCCGGTCAGAGTGCCATTCGGGGCGCAATTTTCACCCGAAGACAAGGCAGCTTGCGGCAAAGTAAAAAACTGAAGCGGAGTTTTTGGAACACCCACGGCGGGAAAAACGTGAGTGTGCTGGTCATAGGTATAGATCCAGAAAAGTTTGTTTTTAATGAGCGCGCCGCCGGCCGTGAAGCCATAAATCTTGCGCAAATCTTCCGGTTTGATGTGTTGAGTTACCGCTGCTCCATTAACGAGGTTAGTCAGCGTGGTGTAGTTGTTGTAGGCCGCCCACTTGCTTTCCCGGTGATAGTAGTAAGCCTGTCCGTGGATCTGATTGGTTCCGCTTTTGGTTACCGAGGTGATGACACCGCCGGCGGCGCGTCCATATTCAGCCGAGTAGACGCCGGTGTTGACGGCAAATTCGCGAACGGCATTGCCGGAGGTGGAATAGGCTTCGCGCGTACGTCCGCGCTCTTCGGCGAAGAATGCCTGGTTATCATCGGCGCCGTCGATTTCGATGTTGTTCAAGAGGGGGCTGATGCCACGAACACTGACGAGCCCGTAGCCGTCCGCATTCGATACCACACCGGGAGTGGTCATGGCCAAGCTGGACCAGCGACGGTTGTTGATGGGGATCGATTGCAGCGCCTTGCTGTTAAGTGTTCCGGCAAAGTCGGGGGACTCGAGGTTCATGACGGGAGCTTGTTCGGTGACGATGACTTCGGTCGAGGAAGAGGCCACCGCCATGTGCGGCGCAAGATTGGTGACCTGTCCGACGACGACCGCAACTTGATCGATGCGGTAGTTGGCGAAGTTGGCGGCCGAAATGGCCACGGCATAGGTTCCCGGCTCGAGCAGCGGAGCTTTGAAGTAACCGCTGCTGTCGGCGACGAGATTGATGGTGAAGCCGGTGGCCGTATTTTGAATCTTGATGGTTGCGCCTGGGACTACGGCTTCGGAGGCGTCCAGAACGGAACCGGCGATCGCGCCTTGTGTAGTGGACTGCGCATTTAAGGTTATCGGACTGACGTACGCAATCAAGAGAAATAGCACCAGAAAGCAGATGCTCCAGTGAATTCGATGCATTGTCATAACTGCCCTCCAAAGAAATGTTATATGGCGTTGAGTGGATAGAAAGCGCAGCGGGCGGAGTATGGTGACCGCGCAATCGGTTCTATCCCGTGCCGTGAGTCAAAGGCGACAGCGTAATACGGCTTGCGGTATGAGCAACGTTTGGCGTGCTCTGTATGTTGCGATGATCCCAGAAAATGAGCTTACAAATGCCATATGAATGCGAAGTAAATTTCGCCGGCAAAATGCGCGTGCGCGGTAGCGGTGAATCCGAGTGCGGCAGACGGATCAATCCAATTCCATCGCTGATGATTCACTGCCAGTTTCAGTTGCACTGCTGCATGGCCGGTTAGCGCATCTGCTTGTTTACGGCCGGTTTTGTTCTCAGAGCCCGAGTTTCCAACCATGCAAAATGTACGCTGAACTTTGCTCTGAAACTGTTTATTTTAAGCGCGGCGCGCATGAGATTCCAAGGTGGAAAAGGCGGCTCGGCACGCGATTTCTTGTAGGAAAAGCGGAGTTTGGGGGACTGCGCTGTGGAAAAACTGGGAGAAATTAGAGCATTTTTACCAGTTCTGTAGAGTGCCGAATCTTGTTGAAGGTTGCCGCTCACTGAAGTTCGCGTCAACTCGACGATCCTGAGTTCTATACACCTTTGGCAAAAATGCTTAGGCGGATGCCGCGAAGTTATGTCGCGAAGGAAAAATCCGCCTCATCCCTGGCATGATGCACGCAGGAATGAGGCGGTGGTTTGAGTTCAAAAAAACAGCGGATTAATGGCCGCTGCCGGGGCCCCAGCGAAGGCGCAAGCCGACGCGGATATTGAACGGCAGGCTAGGATAGCCGATCGGGCCGATGTGCTGGTTGTTCAGTAGATTTTCCGCATGCGCGTAGATGTCCATCCACGAGAGCAATTGAAAACTTCCGCCCAGGTCCAGCTTGGCGTAGCCGTAATCGAGGTTGCGGTTGGGCAGCAGCATCGTATTGTCGTAGCTAGCGTCTTGGTTTTCTAAATAGGTGGAGTCGTCGCTGCGGCTGACAAAGGCCGAGGTGAAGACGCCGGTCAGGCGATGGGTTTCGTAGCTGGCCGTGAAGTAACCCGTATGTGGCGCGCGGCGGAAGGGGCGCGCACCCTTGAGTGGCGAGTAGGCGCCGACGGAAATGCCGTTGAAGGTGGGAATGGCGCCCAGCAGCGCTTCGTCGTCGTTAGTGAAGGAGCGCTGCACGACGGCGTCGAGATAGGTGTAGCCACCGCGGAAGAAAAGCGACTTGCCGATGCCGCTTTCAACGTTGGCTTCAACGCCTTGAGCGCGGAAGGCTTCGGAGTTGATCATCAGCTCGTAGGCGCCGTTCGCCTGCAGTACAGCTTCCAGTTGTTGCTGCTGCGTGGTGGTAAGATTCGGCAGCAACTCGGGAATCAGGTCCAGGCCGACGTCTTCGATTTCTTTGCCGAACTGATTGTGAAAATAGGTGGTGCGGAAGACGATGTGCCGGCTCAAGAAGGCCTGTTCAACGCCGCCTTCGTAGGTGCGCGTAGTGGGCGCGGCAAGCGGCTGAATGTGCAGTTGCTGGATGGTTGATTGCGAACCGTAGGTTACGAGGAAGTTGTAAAGCGAACCGTCCTGGTCAGTGAGCCTGGGCTCGCGCACCGCGTCGCCGAAGTTAAACAGCAGGCGCGTGCCGCTGAAGACGCCGTTGCGCGGGCGAAGGACGAAGTATGAAGCGCCGGCGCGCGGCGAGGTCTGTGTGCCGAAGAGCGAATAGTGTTCCAGGCTGCCGCCCAGCGTGTAGTAGAAGCGGTGTTTGAAGTCGCCGTGTACAGCGGCGATGTAGTCGTAGTTGGTGCGCTCGACAGGTTTGTAGTAGGTGCTGCCGGGGTCTGCTCCGCGTTCATTTTCATATTGGAATCCTATTAAGCCGGCCAGATGCGACGTGAAGGTAACATCGCCGTGATAGACAAGCTGGTCGCGGTTGTTGACGTATTGCGCGTGCTCCGGATAGCTGCCCGCGCAGTCCAGCACGGCTTGCCCGCTGGTGGTGTAGCCGTTTGCGCCCGTGATGGTGACGGTATCGCCCAGATACGCCGCCGAGTAGCAATACGCGTTGTAGGCCTGATAATTGCCCGAAGGTTGCCAGGTCGCTGTTTGTTCGCGCTTGCGCGTCATTCCGTAGCGCGCGCTCTGGTGAATGCTGGTTGTCGTCTGGTTGTCGATTGAGCCGCTGAAGTACAGATCCTGATCTTTCAGCGTTTCGTTGTCGGCGACGTGATAAAAGTCCCAGGCGTTGGGCGAGCCGGTAGCGCGCACGCCATAGTGCAGCGTGGCGCGGATCTGCGTACTGGCGCTGGGCATCCAGCCCAGATTGGCCGCCGTGGTCGCTACATGGTATTCGTCGTTGGGCAGATTGTTGGCGGTTTGGAGCCAACTGAAGGCGCCCAGATAGTCGATTTTTTTATGTGCTCCGGCTACGGTAAGCTCTTCGCGTGAAGTAGAGAGGTTGCCGGCGTCGCCCTGGAAGAGCACGGAAGGGAAGCTGGTGGTGCCGTGCGGCGTCGTCAGGTTGATTACGCCACTGGCTGCGTCGGCGCCGTAAAGGCTGGAGTCCGGGCCACGGTAAACTTCGGCACTTTCGACAGCGGTTGTCGAGAGCGGACCAAAGTCGAATTGATTGCCCATGTCGCCCACGTCCACGCCGTCGAGCAGAATTTTGTTGGCCGTGGAGTTGCCGCCGCGGATGAACAGGGAGGCTTGCGATCCCATCTGTCCCGTTTGCACGACCATTACGCCGGGCATCAGCCGCAAGGCGCTCGTCAGATCGTCGCGTAATGCCAGGTCGAGCTGGCTCAACACCGTGGTAGCGGCGCTAGTCTGCGGCTGCGGCGTCGGTGTGCCGGTGGCGGCTACCACAATCGACTCGCGTGTCCAGGCCGGCTCCAGCACCAGATTGCGCTCGACCACCTCAAAGGCGCTGGCGTAGAACTCCGGCGTTTGCAACTGGCGGAAGCTGCTGGCCGAAACCACAAGAAAGAAGCGGCCGCTGACGCCGGTCGAAAGCTGGAAGCTGCCATTGGCGGTAGAAACAGACGTGATCAGAACGTTGCCGCTGCTGATTAACGATACTTTGGCGCCGGTAACTTTGGCGCCGGTGGTATCGGTGATAACGCCGCGGATGGATGCGGCCGGGGATAGCATGGCGGCTGAAAGCAGCAAAACTACGGCAAGCGCGCGTAGAAAAGCGCCGCGTGAAACGGCGTGCAAGACGATACGAGTCGTCATTTATGGCTCCTTCGTTCCCCTCGGAACGCGAAAAGCAATTCGGTACGCCACAGGACCGGTCTCCTGACTCGCGCGCTTATTGGCGGCCTTCCCAGAGCTTGGCCGCGTAGGGCTGGCTCCAGTGGCTTATGGCGCATCTCCGCATAAGGCAAAGATGCACTCGCCGAAGTCCTGCCGCTTCCTTCATGATGACGGAAGCCGCGGCAGACGCGCTCACAGTTGCGGGGCAGTGGCGGAGTTGCACCGCCTTCCCGAGCATCCTGGCGTTCGAGTTGTGAGTGAAGCCGCGCATTTCGGGCGCGGCAATGATGTGATGGAAACGACTTTCATCACATAAACTTTTATAGATGGAAGGGTGCGCAATGTCAAAAAAAGCGGGTTAGCAATTTGCGCGAAATGGTGACCCCGGGAAGACTCGAACTTCCGACACGCAGTTTAGGAAACTGCTGCTCTATCCACCTGAGCTACGGGGCCGCTGGTTACATTGAATTGATTTTAATGGAATTATTCTGGCTTTCCGATTTGCTTCCGGAAACTCGTTTGCTGTTGGTGACCGATTTTGTGACCACTTCAGTCCCGTGCTGCTCCGATTCTCCACCCTTCTTCGCTGACCGATTGGACATCGAAACGGGCACAAGCCGGTCCACGGCCGCGCGGTTATGCTGCGGCGCGAGGTGCGCGTAACGCATGGTCATCTGGATGCTGCTGTGTCCCATCAGTTCGGCAACCGTACGGAGGTCAACCCCCGCCATAACCAGCCTACTTGCAAACGTATGCCGATTGCAATGCCATGAGTAGTCTTTGATCTTGGCTTCTGCCAGCGCCTCATTGAACCAGTGCCGGTAGTTGTGCTGCGGATTTTCGTCCGCGTCACGGAACACGTACACCGGTTCGCCCAGGTCCGCGCCTTTCTCCTTTCGCTTGGCCCGATAATCCTGCTGCACCCTTTTTCGCTCTTGAAGCGCCCGCAAGGCGATAGCGTTGAGCGGGATGTGGCGCGCCTTGCCGTTCTTCGTTACGGCCAGGGAGATTTGGCGGCGGTCGAGAGACACATCGCACCATTTCAACTGGAACTGTTCACCCGCCCGCATTCCCGTATGGATTGACACGAGAAATGCCGGGATGTGTTGGGGACAATTCTGGTTGAGAACGGTCAACAGCCTGCTCTCTTCCTCTACGCTGAGAAATCGAGTTCGCTCGTTATGCTCAGGTTTTGCCTTGACCAGCGCAGCAGGGTTGGCCGTGAGCACATGATTCTCAACCGCCTTGCGGAAAACCAGAGAAAAGGCATCCCGGTAGCGGTTCCGCGTGGCCGGGGCCCATTTCCGCTCATCACTTTGTTCGAGCAGCCACGCCTGAATATCCTGCTCCGTAATCCCTTCGACTGGCAGGTCATTGAAATGCTCGCCGATGATCTGGAGCTTGATGAGAAACTGGTGGTGATGCTGAGGAGCGTGGTTCTCTTCGGAGTAGAGCTTGGCCTTTTCGGCAAGTTCACCAAACGTGACGGCGCGGCCTCGGAGCGCCTCTGGGAGCTTCTTGCGCAGCAACATTTCGTGTTTACGCTTCGCCATCAGCGTAATGGCATCGCTTCGGCGTCCGCACTTCTCCCAGTGCCTTTTTCCTTGGGTATCGGTATAGCGAATCCACCAGATGCCGGAACCCGGAATCCGTTCCACCACGCCTGTTGTCTTTTGTACGCCCATGTTGACAGCTTACACGCAGTTCTTAGGTAAGATATAGACTGTTAATGAAACAGTTTTGCGGTTCTTCCCGTCAATGACAGCAATTCATCTCAACAGATCGATTCTGAATGGCTTCAATCCACGCGCCCCTCGCGGGGCGCGACGTTAAAGGATGCATCGCTTAAACAGTGCATGGATGTTTCAATCCACGCGCCCCTCGCGGGGCGCGACCAGAAGCTCAATTTCTCGACCGCGCTCCCCGCTGGGTTTCAATCCACGCGCCCCTCGCGGGGCGCGACTATACAACCTAAGAAATGCCCGCTCAGCATCGATACGTTTCAATCCACGCGCCCCTCGCGGGGCGCGACGAGCGGTGAACGGATAATTTCAAGCTGGTCGAGCCGGTTTCAATCCACGCGCCCCTCGCGGGGCGCGACGCTTCCACTTTAACACCAATTCTGTCTGTCTCTTAGAGATGGATTGTCGCGTATCGCCTTGTGACGAAGAAGATTCTGTTCATCCGGCGATGTCCCGTTCTGCTATCTATAAGGAAACGAAATGTTTCGTGTAAGCGCGGATCGACCGCGGAACGGCGGTGCACTTGGGGTTCGCGTTAGACGATCAAAGGACCTTCTGGATTGTAGGCTGGCTTGGCGCCGATGTGCTCGATGCGCTCTTGCCACTTGTTTCCGAGGAAATAGAAACGAAGGCTGTCTGTCTCCGGATCAATGGCAGCGGCAAGCCGGGCGCGGAGTTTGACCCACAGATCGTTCTGCACGGAGCACTCGAAGAGAGAAAACTGCACGCGCTGGCCGTAATTTTCGCAGAGTTTAGCGACCTGTCGCAAGCGTCGTTTGCCGGCCTCGGTTTCCGTATTCACGTCGTAAGCAACGACAACGAGCATTTTTTACCTCCAGAAGAAGGCCGGATACGCCTCCAGGTCGCCGCGCAAGTAGCGCGCCAGGAGCAAGGCCTGCGTGTAAGGAATCAGGCCAATGGGAATGCGCTCGCCCAGGAACGGGTGCATGATCTCCTCCTGCTTGCGCTGCTGCCAGGCGACGAGCACCTCTTTGCGCGTGGCATCATTCATCAGAACGCCACCCGATTCGGAGCGAGTGAAGCCCTTGCCGGCAACCTGCTTGCGATTGACAAGCGAAAGCGCCAGCCTGTCGGCAACGACAGGCCGCAGTTCTTCCATCAGATCAAGCGCCAATCCACTTCGTCCCGGACGGTCGCGATGCAGAAAGCCAACAGCAGGATCGAGGCCGTTGACTTCGAGCGCCGAAGCTACGTCGTGCGCCAGCAAAACATAGACAAAGGAAAGCAGCGCATTGATGTTGTCGAGCGGTGGACGGCGACTGCGTTCATGGAAGGAGAAATCTTCTTTTTGCGCGAGAATCAGCTCGTTAAATGCCGCGAAATACTGGCGCGCCGCGTCGCCTTCAAGTCCGCGTAGGGCATCAAGTTCCGGCTCCTTTTCTGTCATGCGCAGCGATTGCGCCAATTGCAGCGCAGCGGCATTGAGCGCATCGGAGGGATGTTCTCGCGCAGCTCGCAACAGAACGGTGCGCGAGTTGGCGATTTTGGCCAATAGAATGGCCTGTGCAATCGATGCGGCGGCAGATAGATCGTCGGCGCGGCGGTATTGCTCCCGACGCAGCAGGACATTGCCGTTTACCGGCCCTTGGATACGCGCCAGGAAGCGGCCGTGCTCGGTCAGGAAACTGACGCCGACGTTCTTCTCGGCGCAAAAGCCCATCAGGGCCGGACTCATCGAAACCACGCCGAAGCAGACAATGCCTTCAATGGCGTGAATGGGAAGCCGCAGACGCGTCTCCTGCTCCACGCGCACCACGACCGTCTCGCCTTCCTTGGCAAGATAGGCTCCTTGCACTGTCACATACAGAACATTCAGCAGTTTTCGCATGAGGAATCCTCCGCGTCCTCGAGATTGCGTTCGACGGATTGGCGCAGGTATTGCCGCACATGATCGCGATCGAGAGATTGTGGCGCGCAGACCGTCAGCATCGAACAGCCTTCGCACTTTTTGCCGTAGACCGGCGGCGGCGTACGACCTGTCGCCAATAACTCGTGCATGTGCGCGGCCAGCACTTCGACGCGCTGGCGCAGTTCCGCGTCGAAGAGGACCGGATCGCGGCGCTTACGCTTCCCGTCAAAGACGGCGCCTTCGGCAACCGTGCAGCCGAGCATCTCTTCCAAGCAAAGCGCCTGGGCGCAAAGTTGGATGCGATAGGCCCACTCGCCGTGTTTGTCGCGCGAGCGCTTGTACTCAATAGGAGAGACACGCCAAAACCCTCGACGATGCGGCAAGGCAACGCCCGGCTCGCCGGCGGCGCAGGGTAGAAACTCAACCACGTCGGCCTGCCCGCTCAAGCCCAGCCGCAACGAACGCAACGGCAGCGTGCGCCGGATCAATACGCCGGGGCGGGATTCGATTTGCGCCGAGTGAGCTTTTTCATGCAGCAATTCTCCCTCGGCGGTGTTGAGATTCTCCTCCCACTGGCGCTCCAGGTTTAGAAGCGCCCAGCGCCGCTCGCAGAAGGAAAGTTGCGAGAGGCCGGATAGCGGGAGGAGATCGTCTTCGCTATACATGGCTGTTTGCCCTGATGGCTTATGCGAGCCCATCGATGAAGGTAACGCCCTCCGGCAATGCGCTGGGAGGAACAACCGTGGTGTAATCGCTGAAAGCACGCGGGCTTTCAACGCCAGGCTTCTTCTGAATCTGCTTTTCAATCAGTTCGAAGAGCTGTTCGGCCCGCGCGTTGCCGAGCTTGCTCTCGTGCCGGAAGATGTAAAGTCCACGCGCGGCCATCGTACCCCGCGCCGCCGAGCGGTCCAGTTCAAACAAGTTCGCAAGCGCCTTCCACAAAAGCGAAAGATCGTCTTCGCCGAAGCCGGTCTTGGCGGCGAAAACCGGATTGACGAAGCCATGGGCGAGATAGAGGCCGTAGGGAATGGTATACTTCCCGCCCATCTCGGTTGAACCAGAAGACGCTTCTCGTTTCTCTTCTTTGGTGTATGCAACGCGAGTGATTGTGTGATCGAGAGGTAGAATCTTATCGACAGAACGCGCAAAGGTAATTTGGACCGGACCACGAACTTGCCCGCAGTTGTACTCTTTCGTGCTCATTACGGCACCAAAGGTCCGCACATCGAAGAAGTTCCCACACATCCATTGGGATGCCTTTTCAATATCGCCTTTGGGCGTTTTGTCTCCTTTCCACTCAATCTCTCCTTTCAGGTTGTCATAAGCGAGTGGAGTGCCCGGCTGTTTTTGTACCAGAGGAAGAGCGAGAAACTGGTATAGAAGGAGCCCTGAATGGCGCAGAGGAAGAAGTACACGCCGGAGCAGATTGTGAGCCTGTTACGGCAAGTTG
>Ga0182014_10000479_pt1 | contig 52840 bp, 39 predicted proteins | sample 612S2DmetaG_FD_120489 | JGI IMG/M metagenome (GOLD analysis project Ga0182014, IMG submission 120489) | Permafrost microbial communities from Stordalen Mire, Sweden - 612S2D metaG | ecosystem: Environmental > Terrestrial > Soil > Wetlands > Permafrost | place: Sweden: Stordalen | collected... | reverse complement strand
CTCCGCGGCACTGATTATAATGCGCCGCCGAGTTGTTCACCACCTCGCTACGCTGCGCCTGGTGGGGGCTCCGCTTCGCTCGGCGCTGAACAACGTCGGAAACCATATCAGCTTCGGCTGCTGATCCACTGCGAAATCGCCAGATTCGAGGAACAGGCAGCGCTGGAAGCACGCCCCGTGTGGGGCGTGCCGAAAGCGTTCTGTTCAAGGCGTCTGGCGATGCCCGCAGTGGGACGTGAGTAAACACGTCCCACTTTTTTCGGCATCGCCCGCCTTGGCAGACAGCCTGGCAGGGCCGAATCGCGCAAGCGAGGAAGCCCGTGCCCCGTATTTTCGATAACATCGAGCAGGACTTATTGCCGGCGTTGCAGCAAACGCTGGCCATTTCCGAGCGTGCCGATTTCTGTGTCGGCTATTTCAACCTTCGCGGTTGGAAGCATCTGGATGCCTATGTCGAGAGGTGGACAGGCACGACCAAGCAGCAATGCCGGTTGCTGGTCGGGATGCAGCGGTTGGACGAAGACGGCTTGCGACAGGCGTTGAGCCTTATCCACCGCAACGAGGAGGTGGATCAGCAGCAGGTCGTCCGTCTGAAGAAGAAACTGGCTGAGCAGTTTCGTGAGCAACTCACGCTCGGCGTGCCGACCACCAACGACGAAGCGGCGTTGCGCCGATTGGCGGCGCAACTCAAAGACGGCAAGTTGGCGGTGAAGTTGTTCCTGCGCCATCCGCTGCACGCAAAACTCTACCTCTGTTTCCGTCCCGACCCGAACAATCCGATTACCGGTTTTCTCGGCAGCAGCAATCTGACGCTGGCCGGGCTGTCGCAACAAGGCGAGTTGAACGTGGACGTGCTCGACCATGATGCCACGGCGAAGCTGGCGAAGTGGTTCGAGGACCGGTGGGCCGACCGCTGGTGCGTGGACATCACGAAGGAACTGATCCAGGTCATAGAGGAAAGCTGGGCGCGACCGGACATCATTCCGCCGTACCACATCTACGTGAAGATGGCCTACCATCTCGCGGAGGAAGCTCGCGCCGGGCTGGACGAGTTCTCACTTCCGAAGGAGTTTCGCGAAAAGCTGTTCGACTTCCAAGCCGCCGCCGTGAAGATCGCGGCCCGCCATCTTGAAAAACGCGGCGGCGTGTTGATCGGCGATGTAGTGGGCTTGGGCAAAACGTTGATGGCGACGGCGCTGGCGCGGGTGTTCCAAGAACCGCCGCACTCGCTGGAAACGCTCATCATCTGCCCCAAGAACCTGAAGGGGATGTGGGATGATTACTGCGGCGAGTACCGGCTGCTCGCCAAGGTGGTCAGTATCACCGAAGTCGCCTCGGTCCTACCAGAGCTGCGGCGTTACCGGATTGTGCTGCTGGACGAGAGCCACAATCTCCGCAACCGGGAAGGCCGTCGCTACGCCATCATCCGCGATTACATCGAACGCAACGCCAGCCGGTGCATTTTGCTTTCGGCCACGCCGTACAACAAGTCCTACGAAGACCTCGGCAGCCAACTCCGCCTGTTCCTGAATCCCGAACTTGTGCTGCCAATGCGTCCGGAGCAATACCTGCGCCGCGAATGCGAGGGCCGCCCGGAAAACTTCACCCTCAAACACCAGTGCCCGGTCAACTCACTGGCCGCGTTCGAGAAAAGCGAGTACGCCGACGATTGGCGCGAACTGATGCGGTTGTTCATGGTGCGCCGCACCCGGTCGTTCATCGAGAAGAACTACGCCAAACCGCATCCCGTCACCGGCAAGTCGTGCTTGCTCGTCGAGAACGGCGAGCCGTTCTACTTCCCGAAACGCATCCCGCAGACGCTCAAGTTCACCATCAACGATCGTAAACCCGAAGACCAGTACGCCCGTCTCTATTCCGACATGGTGGTGGACACAATCAAGCTGCTCCACTTGCCGCGGTATGGTCTCGGCAATTATGTCCGCCCGACGTTCGACGTCGCGCCGTCGCAGGACGAAGCCGAGATCATCCGCAATCTGAACCGCGCCGGTAAACGGCTCATGGGTTTCTGCCGCACTAACCTGTTCAAGCGCCTCGAAAGCAGCGGTTCGTCGTTCCTGCAATCCGTCCGTCGCCACATTCACCGCAACTTCATTTTCCTTCACGCCATCGAGAACAACCTGCCGCTGCCCATCGGGACGCAGGACGCCGCCTTGTTCGACACCAGCAATGCCGACGCCGACAATGACTCGGCGAGTGCCGGGCGCGATTTCTTTGAGGGGGACGCTCCGGCCGGTTCGCCCGACGGTGACGCCCGCACCCTGGCCGAGTTCAAGAAACAAGGTCAGGCCGCCTATGAGTTGTTGCACCAGAGCTACCGGACCCGGTTCGATTGGCTGCGCCCCAACGTGTTCGCCGTGCAGTTGGCCAAAGACCTTGAACAAGATGCCAAACGCCTCATCTCGATTCTGGAATTGGCCGGCGTCTGGCAACCCGCCAAGGACGCCAAGCTGGCGGAACTGACCAAACTCCTGACCAAGTCGCATCCGAAGGAGAAAATTCTCATCTTCAGCCAGTTTGCCGACACGGTCGCCTATCTGGGCCGGGAACTGCGCGCCGCAGGGCTGAAAATGGCCGCCACCGTGACCGGCGACAACGAGAATCCGTCCGGCATCGTTCACCGGTTCAGCCCCGTCAGCAACGGGAAGCGCGAACAGGTCCAGCCCACCGATGAACTGCGCGTGCTCATCGCCACCGACGTGCTCAGCGAGGGTCAGAACCTTCAAGATGCCGCCATCATCGTCAATTACGATCTGCCGTGGGCGATCATCCGTCTCATCCAGCGCGCCGGCCGCGTGGATCGTATTGGCCAGAAGGCGGAGAAAATTCTCTGCTACTCGTTCCTGCCGGCCGATGGCGTCAACCGGATCATCAAACTCCGCGAGAAAGTCCGGCAACGCCTCCGCGAGAACGCCGAGGTCATCGGCACGGACGAGGCTTTTTTCGAGGACGAGAAGCACCACCAACTCATCCACGACCTGTTCACCGAGAAGGCCGGCATCCTCAACGATCCCGACGACAACGAAGTGGACCTCGCCTCGCAAGCCTATCAGGTCTGGAAGAATGCGACCGACGCCGATCCGAAACTTAAAAAACTCATCCCCGATCTACCCAACGTCGTGTTCTCCACAAAGCCGTTGTCCGCCATCACGCCGCCCACCGGCGCGTCGCCCGTGCCACCGACGACCGGCGTCATGGTTTATGTCCGCGCCGCCGACGGTAACGACGCGCTGGCATGGGTCAACGAGGAGGGCCAGACGGTCACCGAATCACAACATGAAATCCTCCGCGCCGCCGCCTGTGAGCCGAACACGCCGGGCCTGCTGCGTCTCGACAGCCATCACGATCTCGTCCAACAAGGCGTCAAACTCATCGCCACCGAACACCGTGCCGAAGGTGGTCAACTCGGTCGGCCCACCGGTGCCCGCCGCCGCACGTATGACCGGCTCAAAGACTACGCCGAGCAAAAGCGCGGCACGTTGTTCGACATCAAACCACTCCACCATGCCATTCAAGACATCTACGACACACCGTTGACAGAGTACGCCACCGACCTACTGAACCGGGAACTCCGGCTTGGCATTGATACCGAGAAACTGGCGAAGCTGGTTCTTGCCCTCCATGAAGAAGACCGGCTGACCGTCCCCGCCGACGATCACCGCTCCCAAGAACCTCGTATCATCTGTTCCCTCGGCATCCGGAAGGATTGACCCATGCCACTCGACTTCACCCGCGCCCGGCCGTTGCTCCAACAAAGCGATCTCACCAAGCTGTTCGTCGAGGAACTCGGCTGGGATCGCTCCGACCAGGCGTTCGAGGTCAATGTCGAGCAACAGCGTTACCAGTTACAGGCCATCGCAAAGAAGTGCGGGCTGATCGCCTACCGGTGCGCCATGCTCGACGGCAGTATCCCGGATTATCGGCTGCGACTGAAAGTGCAGCGGGAGGTCAGCCGAATCACCTTCGAGCACATTCTCGTTTTCACCGTCGGCGACAACCTCCAATCATGGCTGTGGGTGCGACGTGAACCCGGCCGGCCTATCGCCTGCCGCACGCAGGATTACCATGCCGGCCAGAGCGGAGATCCATTGCTCCAGAAGTTGCAGCTTCTTGCCGTGTCGCTGGAAGAGGAGGAGGCCGGACTCACTCTGCCGGATATTACCCGTCGCGTCCGGGCGGCATTCGATGTTGAGCGTGTCACCCGCCGGTTCTACGACCGGTTCAAGACAGAGCACGCGGCATTTCTCGCCTTCATCAAAGGCATTCCCGACGGCGAACTGCATCGCTGGTACGCCTCGGTGATGCTCAACCGGCTGATGTTCGTCTATTTCATCCAGAAAAAAGGCTTCCTCATCGGCGACCCGGATTACCTGCGGAACAAACTCGCGCTGAGCCGGCAATCCCGGAAGAACAGCTTCTACGCCGAGTTTCTGTGTCCATTGTTCTTCGAGGGCTTCGCCAAGAAAGCCCGGAACCGGTCCGTCGAGACCAACCAACTGCTCGGCAAAGTGCCCTACCTCAACGGGGGCATCTTCCAGCGCCACCAGATCGAGGAACTCCACGGCGAGAAGATCCAGGTGGCCGACGCCGCGTTCGAGGGCTTGTTCGACTTCTTTGATCAGTACCAGTGGCATCTCGACGAACGCCCGTTGCGTCGCGACAACGAGATCAATCCCGATGTGCTCGGCTTCATCTTTGAGAAATACATCAATCAAAAGCAGATGGGGGCGTACTACACGCAGGAGGACATCACCGGCTACAACAGCGGCTACACCATCCTCCCGTTCCTGTTCGAAGTCGCCCGCGCCAAATGCAAAGTCGCGTTCGAGGACGAGAACTCCGTTTGGAAACTACTCCAGGCCGATCCCGCCCGGTACATCTACCCCGCCGTGAAAAAGGGCGTCGAACTGAAGTTGCCGGCCGAGATCGCTGCCGGCATCAAGGATGTGTCCATGCGCACCGCATGGAATAAACCGGCACCCGCCGAATACGCCCTGCCCACGGAAATCTGGCGCGAGGTCGTCGCCCGCCGGCAACGCTACGAGGAAGTCCGAAAGAAGTTTGCCGGCGGCGAGATCACCGACATCAACGATTTCATCACCTACAACCTCGACATCCGCCAGTTCGCGCAGGACGTGATTGAAAACGCCGAACCCGATTTGCTCAGCGCGTTCTACGCTGCCCTGCTGGTTCTTACCGTCCTCGACCCGACGTGCGGCTCCGGCGCGTTCCTGTTTGCCGCACTGAACATCCTCTATCCGCTCTACGAAGCCTGTCTGAATCGCATGGCGCTGTTCGTCCGGGAATGGGAGCGCACCGGTAGCAAGGCGCACCCGAACTACGCGAAGAACTTTAAAGCCGAACTGTCCCGGCTGGCCGCTCACCAGAACGAGCCGTACTTCATCCTCAAGACGATCATCGTCAACAACCTTTACGGCGTGGACATCATGGATGAGGCGGTGGAAATCTGCAAACTGCGCCTGTTCCTGAAACTGGTCGCCCAGGTTGAATCTGCCGATGACGTTGAGCCACTACCCGATATTGATTTCAACATCCGCGCCGGCAACACCCTGGTCGGTTATGCCACCTACGATGAAGTCAAACGCGCCGTCACCAGCAAACTCGATTTCGACAACGCGATGGCCAAGATCGAAGATAAAGCTGCTCTGCTGCAAAGCGCCTTCGAAATGTTCCGCCGCCAGCAAACCGAACTAGGCGGCGAAGTCACTCCTGCCGACAAACGCGCCCTCCGCCAGCGTCTCGAATCACTCGAAGCCGAACTCAACCGGCATCTTGCCATCGAGTACGGCGTGGACGCGCCGAAGCCCGCCGCGTTGGCCACATGGTTGCACTCGCACAAGCCCTTCCACTGGTTTATCGAGTTCTACGGCATCATGAAACGCGGCGGCTTCGACGTGATTATCGGCAATCCGCCCTGGGTCGAATACGCAAAGGTGAAGGGCGACTACCAACCGAGAGGATTGGTAACGCTCGAATGCAACAATCTCTGGGCCTTCATCGTTGAGCGCTCCTACCACTTGCTTGGTCGCACCGGTTGGGTTGGCCTCATCGTTCCCATGAGTCTCGTATGTACTGAGAGGATGCTCCCAATTCAGAAAGTGGTGGCGGCATCGGGAGTTTCATGGTTGGCCAATTTTGAGAGCGACTCCAACCCTGGACAGCTTTTTGACGGTGTGAAGATGAACGTGACGATCTTGTTAGGGGCGGCTGGACAGAAACGGAAACAGTTTGCCACCCGGCTGTTTCGCTTCTTCCAGGAATTTCGAGACTACGTCTTTTTCTGCATCGAGTTCACACCAATCAACGAGAATCCGAACCGGTTCGGTTTCCCAAAAATTAGCTCGGAGACCGAAGCGAGCATCTTGCGGAAAGTTTTTGCCAAGCCTCCGCTGGCGACAGAATTGACACAGACGTCCAGACATCCAGTCTTCATACACCGAATTGCCCACTACTACATCAAGTGCGTTGACTTTGTGCCGTACTTCAAAAGCGACCGGGACGGCATCAAGAAGTCCGAGGACTACAAGGAGTTCAGGTTCAATGCCCCTGTCGAACAGTTCGTAGCCGCGATCAATAGTTCCCTTTTCTACTTTTACTGGCAGGTATTCTTCGATGCATTCAAAGCCGGTAAACTTTGTGTGGAGTCGTTTCCGTTCGGCAACGCCCGGCAATCCGGCACGCTGCCAGACCTCGTCAGACTTGCAAAGGCGCTTATGCGCGAACTAAAGAAAAACTCCACACGCATCCGCGCCGACTACGAAGCGACCGGCAGGGTGGAGTATGATCAATTCTACCCGCGCGAATCCAAGCCGATCATCGACGCGATTGACCGGGTGTTGGCGGGGCACTACGGGCTGACGGCGGAGGAGTTGGATTTCGTCATCAACTACGACATCAAATACCGCCTTGGCCGCGACTCTCAAGACGAGGAGGAATGATACCCATCGCGCTCAACGCTGCTGACGCCCGCTATCCAGCGCGTTTACGAAAGCGGTTGCGCACTGACGTCCTGCCGCAACTATCCGCCCTCGGCAATTTAGACCTGCTCGCATTATCCAAAACCGCCCTCTTTTGTTCCACCCGTTGCCCCGGCCGCGCCATCCTCGCCGTCTACGACCAAGCCACACGCTGGCGCGATGCCGGTCGCTGCATCATCAGCGGTTTTCATTCCCCGGTGGAAAAGGAATGTCTCCGCATCCTATTACGCGGAAGTCAGCCCGTCATTATCTGTCCTGCCCGGAGTCTTGAAAAACTGCGGCTCGCGGTGGATTGGCAAAATCCTTTGACCGATGGCCGTCTCTTGATTCTTTCCTGTTTCACCAGAGGCAACCACCGTGTCACGACCTCCCTCGCCATCCGCCGCAATGAATTTGTCGCTGCGCTGGCAGATGAAGTTTGGTTCGCCCACATCGTCCCCGGCGGCAAGATGCAACGTTTGGCACATAAAATTGCTGCACAGGATTGATTTGTTTATGCAGATCATTCGCGCCGTGCAGGTGAGTGCCGATCATTATGTGAGCACAAGCTTCCATCAGGGTATCGAGCCACCAGTTGAATGCCCTCATTGTGATGCAAGGGATGCGCTAAAGGCGCTGGGTTATTATTGCCGCAACATTACCAGCACGAAACGCGGAGTTTTACGCATTTTTGTGCGGCGGTTTCGATGTTGTATCTGCGGCAGAACAGTCAGCATCCTTCCAGCATTTGTGCAGCCATACCGCTTGGTCTTGAATACCACGATAAATGAGTTTTTCGGCGGAACTTTACGAGCCAACGCGCTTTCGTGGCTTCCTCTTCTGCAACAATACTGGAACCGGTTCACTAAATGGATTCCAGAAATTAACCGCATCATAAAGTCCGTGGTAGAACGTTCGCCACCTCACCCAGACGCCGCTGGCTGGTGGCAGGTTATGGTCGCGGCTTTTGGCGACCTCGAAAAAATCACCGGGACGCTTGTGAGTCGTTTTGGTGTCACTCTGTTTGGTCGTTATCGGTGCCACTCGCCTTGCAACAAGGGGGCAATCGCAAATTGACCCGTCTCCACACAACTTGTTTATTTCAATGAAAAGCAATGCGTGGAAAACTTGTCGTATCAATGAAAAGTGCTTTTGAATCGTATTTGAGAGACAAAGCAAGCGTTGCCAGCGCGTCGTATTCACAAATCAGGGAACAGACAAGTTGCGATTTTGACATCATCACCAGCGGTGATTGATTTATTTTGCATGAATAAAGGAAACACAGAATTGCGAATCATGAGCGTCGTAGCTTATGCCAGGGTATCCACGGAACACCGTCAATTTTCGATCAGTAAACAGAGGCGCGCGATTCGCAAATACGCCAAGCGCTTGGGATTGGAAATTAAAAAAGAGTATTCGGATGGGGCAAAACAGCCGATTGAACGATAAAGTTCGGAGTTTATTCAAATGAGCATAGAAGACCAGGCACTGCCAATTGTCAGTGCCGCGGCTTACGTCCGAATGTCCACGGAACACCAGCAGTACTCGACGAGCAACCAGATGGACGTTGTTCGGGAGTATGCGAAGCGCCGAGGACTGGAGATCGTCAAGGTGTATTCAGACGAGGGCAAAAGCGGTTTAAATATTCAAGGACGCGATTCCTTGGCCCAGATGATTGAGGATGTTAAGAACGGACAAGTAAATTTCTCGTGTATCCTTGTCTACGATGTCAGCCGATGGGGGCGCTTCCAGGATGCGGATGAGAGCGCCTATTATGAGTACCTCTGTCGCCGCGCTGGCGTCCCGGTCCATTATTGTGCCGAGCAATTTGAAAATGACGGCAGCCCCGTTTCCACAATTGTCAAAGGTGTCAAACGCGCGATGGCCGGCGAATATAGCCGCGAATTGTCATCCAAGGTTTTTCAGGGAGCCTGCCGCTTGATTCAGTTGGGGTACAAACAGGGCGGTACGGCAGGATTCGGCCTGCGCCGAATGTTGATTGACCAGAACGGCCAGCACAAAGCCGCGCTCAAGATGGGGGAGCACAAAAGCCTTCAAACGGATCGGGTGATCTTGATCCCCGGCCCGGATGAGGAAGTTAAAGTGGTTAATTGGATTTATCAAACATTCATCAGTGAAGGAAAAAGCGAATCGGAAATCGCCAAGTCGCTGAATGATCGAGGCCTGGTCACAGACTTTGGACGCGCGTGGAACCGGGCCACCGTCCATCAAGTGCTCATCAACGAGAAATATATCGGGAACAATGTGTATCATCGCACCTCCTTCAAATTAAAACTCAAACATGTGGCCAACCCGCAAGAAAAGTGGATTCGAGCTGACGGAATATTCGAAGGCATTGTCGAGCCAAGCCTGTTCCACACCGCACAGGGCATCATTTTGGCTCGCAGTCGGAAGCTCTCCGATGATGAGATGTTGGAAAAACTACGTGCCGTGCTGAACCAGCACGGACGCATCAGCGGTATGCTGATCGACGAGGCGGCTGACCTCCCGTCTAGCACGGCGTTCAGGTATCGTTTCGGCAGTTTAGTATCCGCCTACCGTTTAATCGGCTACGATCCGGGTATTGATTACAGTTTCATCGAAATCAATCGTAAGCTGCGCAAGGAGCACCCCGAAATCGTTGCGTCGGTTATTCAACGGATTGGGGATTTAGGCGCAGTCGCCTCTTGGGACGAGCGGACACATTTGCTCCACCTCAACAATGAATTGCGTGTCTCCATTGTCCTCTGCCGCCATTGGATCACAACCGCCGGTTCGTCTAGGTGGGTTATCAGGTTGGATGAGGGACTGAAGCCGGACATTACGGTCGCTGTTCGGATGACTGCCACCAACGAGGGTATCCGCGACTATTATTTACTGCCAGCGATCGACATGACATGGGAGAACCTGCGCATTGCGGAAGAAAACGGCGTTTATCTGGATGGCTACCGGTTTGATACGTTGGATTATTTTCTGGGCATGGCCGAGCGCATCAAGTTTGAGGAAGCAGCATGAAAGATGAAATTGAAATGATCCCGATTGATCGGATTCGCATTCTGAATCCGAGACATCGTGACCGGAAGAAGTTTGAGGTTATTGTTCAGAGTATCAAACACCTCGGCTTAAAAAAGCCGATTCAGGTCAGTCTGCGGTCGGCACAGGAGGAGGAAGGGGCTGGGTACGATCTGGTTTGTGGCCAGGGGCGAATCGAAGCATTTATCGCTCTAGGCCACAAAGAAATCCCGGCGGTGGTTGTTGAAATCTCAAAAGAGGAACGCCTGCTTCGGAGCCTGGTGGAAAACATGGCTCGCCGATACCCGTCACCCCTGGCATTGATACGTGAGATTGAACGGCTCAAGGTGGCAGGGTACGGCAATGCTGAAATTGCGAGAAAGCTTGATCTTGATAACACAATGGTCGCTGGCTTGATCGCCTTGCAGAACGCTGGTGAAGAACGCCTGCTGGACGCGGCGTCTAGCGGAAGGATTCCGCTGGGAGTCGCAATGGACATTGCGAAAGCGGACAGTGTTGAGACACAACGTGAACTGCTTAAAGCCTACGAAACCAAACAACTCAACCAGGTGTCCATTCGTACTGTGAAACGCCTCATTGACCAGCGACGTTTCGCTGGCAAGCAACGAGACACCAGCACCCGGGCTGGGCGGAACAGACTGACCAGTGTCGAGAGCCTTGTGAATGCTTACCGGCGCGAGAGCCAGAAGCAAAAACTGATGATTCGCAAAGCCAAGATTTGCGATGCCAAACTGGTCTTCATCGTCACGGCGTTTGACAAACTCCTCAATGACGAAAATTTCGTGACCTTATTGCGGGCTGAATCCCTTTCCACCATGCCAAAATACCTGTGGGCTAAACTCGGCACCAAACATAAGGAGGCTACATGACTGATACAAAAATCGGATTTGAAATGCGGAAGGTTCGGCTGTCACTCGCCGTCATCCTTCCAGTGCGTCAGTTGAAAGACCCACAAAAAAACATCCGTCGCTACCAAACAATCCACGCCTCCATCAAAGAGGTTGGGCTGGTTGAACCGCTCGTGGTGCATCCACAGAAGGACGGGGCGGGAACATATTTGCTTCTGGATGGTCATCTCCGCTATTTCGCGCTGAAAGAACTCGGCGAAACCGAGGCGGACTGCATCATCGCCAACGACGATGAAAGCTTCACCTATAATGCCCGTATCAGCCGGCTCGCCCCCATCCAGGAACATAAAATGATCGTGAAGGCGGTTCGGAACGGGGTGAGGCCGGAGCGGATCGCAGTAACGTTGAACATTCCGGTCAGAAATGTACGTGCGTCAATGAAACTGCTGGATGGTATTCACGAAGAGGCTGTCGATTTATTGAAGGACAAAGCAATCAGCCCAAAAGCCATTCATCTGCTTAAACAAGTCAGTTGCGTCAGGCAGATCGAAATATCCGAACTGATGGTGAGCGCCAATAATTTCACTGCCGGCTATGCGGAAGCTTTGGTTTTGGGCACGCCAAGAGATCAATTGGCACAACCGGAAAAACCGAAAGTTAAGGAGGGATTGTCAGCCGAAGAAATTGGCAAGATGGAGCAGGAGATGGAGTCTCTTGAGCACGACCTCAAGGCTGTTGAGGAATCCTACGGAGAAAATATGCTGAACCTGACCCTGGCGCGCGGCTATATTAGAAAGCTCATTGACAATGCCAAAGTAGTCAGATTCTTGAATGGGAATCACCCTGACATCTTCTCTGAATTCGAAACGATTGCGACCGCCGAGACAGTGTGATGGTAATCAGCCTTGCTTCAACGGGGCAGCGCTCACGGGGTGCGGAGATTCATCGACCTTATGGGATGGCCAGTGAAAGACTTGGACTTTGCCGCTTAGGCTTCCCCCCTGCCCTACGCCGCCGCTCGCAAAGCTCCAAGACTTTTCCTGGCATGGGCTATCCGAAACGCTGGCGATTTCGCCGCTCGCACATCACTACGCGGCCATATCGCTTCGTTGGAATCTGATACTCTCCACACCGAGCGCCTTCTGGCGTTTTGGGTTTCCTGACCGGATGCGTGCAAATTCAGTCATCGGGTTACAAAGAGAAAGAGCGGGAGGCATATCCCGCTCTTTCGATATCAGAAACGCTTTTGAACCGATGTATCCGCGTGGCGGATAGGGAAACGGTCTGCGTTATCTAACTTTGTCTTGATTCCGGGAAGCTGTGTATCACAATGGCGACATGGCGTCTAGGAGAAATGCGCCAGACCTTCAACTGGCATTCGACGTGGGCCACAGCTCCATCGGCTGGGCCGTCCTGCAAGCAAATCCTGATGTAGAAATCGCAGGTTGCGGCGTGGTGATCTTCCGGGCCGATGATTGTTTGGCGAGCGCACGGCGAGGATACCGGCGTCAGCGTCGCCACATTCGCTCCACAAGGCAACGCATCAAGCGGATGAAGGCATTGCTGCTGCATCTCGGCGTGTTGACACAAACACAACTTGATAAGTCAGGTTGCGCGTGGCCGTGGAAGTTGGCGGCGCGCGTGCTTGTCGGTGGCAAGACGCTAACATGGCCTGAGCTTTGGGATGTGCTGCGCTGGTACGCACACAATCGGGGCTACGACGCCAACCGCCGCTGGAGCGCGGCAGAAGCCGAAGCGGAGAAGGAAGACACGGAGAAGCTGGAGAACGCCAAGACGCTGATGGACAAGCACGGCGTCAAAACGATGGCAGAAACTTTCTGCAAGGAACTCGGCGTTGACCCACGCGGCGCGAAGTCCTCTTCCATGACGCGATTCAAGGGATTGAATGCGGCGTTTCCTCGTGGCGTCGTGGAAGCGGAAGTCGCGCGCATCCTGCAGGCTCATTTCGGCAAGTTAAAGGGAGCGGACGAGAAGTTCGCTGCGGCACTCTTCAGTGATTGGCGCGCGATCCCCTGTCCCAAGATCAAGTTGCCACAGCGCTATCAGGGCGGCTTGTTGTTCGGCCAACTCGTGCCGCGCTTCGATAATCGTATTATTTCCATCTGTCCGATTTCTGGCCAGAAAGTACCGTCGCGAAACACACCGGAGTTTCTCAATTTCCGCTGGGGGATGTTGCTGGCCAATGTCCGCGTGGCGCGCTTGGTTGACCGGGAATTGAAGCCTCTGACGGTCGAGGAACGCAGGGAACTTGACAGGCTTACGCGTGCAGAAGGCGCGATGACGGCCAAGCAGTTCACGGATGCTGTGGAAAAGGTGACGGGTGCGATCCGTCACAACCTCGCCACTATGCTGATGCATCCGGACGCCAAAGACGCGCTGGTTCTCGACCCGGTACAGAAATTGGTGACGACCGGACATCGCGCGGCCCTCTGGCCGACTTTGCCTGAGCGGATTCAGAAGCGGGCACGCGGTCAACTGCGCCGAGGAAAGCCGGTCACACTTGGCGATCTCGGCAATGAAGTGCCGGCGTTCCACGCACAGGTTCAATCCATTCTCGACAAGACTGCCGGCAGGGGACGCAAGAAGGATAAGGCGCTGACCCGCGACGATCTGCTTCGTGAGATCTTGCAGGTGCGGAAACTGGACGGGCGCGCGGCTTATTCTCGACCGATTTTGCGGAAGGCATTCGAGCAAGTGATGGACGGCAAACATCCAGCAGAGGACGGCGGCTGTTTGTTCGTGACCGAACAGACACGTCAGGCGCAGTTAAGCCGCTCATTGACGCAGCAAACCAACAATCACCTTGTCCGCCACCGACTGCTGATTCTTAGCCGATTGCTCAACGCCATCGTCAAGGAATACGCTGACGGCGACAAGACGCGAATCGGCAAAATGACTATCGAGGTCAATCGCGACCTGCGCGAAATGTCCGGCAAAACTGCCAAGGAAGTTGCACAAGACCTCGGGTTGCGGCTGGCCAATTTTAAGAACGTCGTGAAAAAGTTGGAAGGTGACGAGAGTTTCATGCGGGAACTGAATCAGCGCGGGTTGCACCATATCCCGCCTGGCATCATCCGCAAGGCGCGTGTGGCCGAAGACCTCGGCTGGCGATGTCCGTACACCGGGATGGAATACGAGCCGGTCCATCTACTGACGCGGCGCGTGGACAAAGACCACATCATCCCGCACGCGGACAGGGCGTCGGACTCATTGGATTCACTGGTCATCACATTCTCAGCAATCAATGCGATGAAAGGCAAACGGACGGCCTTGCAGTTCGTGAATGAAGAACAGGGCAAGACGGTCGAAGACCTGCCGAACCTGTCCATTGTCAGCGTGAATCGTTACCGAGAGTTTGTCGAGGGATTGGAGGCGTTCAGAGGGCATGACGACGACAGGCGACGTAAGAAACGTCGCAAGGACCTGTTGTTGCTGCCGAGTTATGAGGAGAAGGAATTCACGCCTCGCGACCTGACTGTCACCTCACAGCTAGTGCGGCTTGGAGCACTGACGCTCAAACGTGAATTCGCCGACGTGAAACAACCGCCGGTGATTGTGTCGCTGCCGGGCGCGGTAACCGGCGAAGTGCGCAAAGCGTGGGACGTTTTGGGCTGCCTGGGTTTGGCGTGTTCACAAGTTCTGGACGTTGAGGGCAAACCAAAAACCAAGACAGAAATCCGTGACATCACCCACTTGCATCACGCACTGGATGCCTGCGTGCTCGGATTGGCTTCGCATTTTATCCCGAACAACGGGCGTGTCTGGGAATTAATCACCAAGCGCAACCTAACTTCAGCAGAGCAGAAGGAGTTGATCGCGCTAAACGTGTTCGCCACCGGCCCGCAAGGCCGTGTTCAGTTAAGAGATTTGCGACCAGAACGAAAGGAACAGATTCGACAACGCCTTGCTGAAAAGCGCGTCGTGCAGCATATTCCGAAACGGATCGCGGGACTGCGCGTCGAACAAAACACGTGGCGGGTGCGAGGCTCGAAGGACGGTGATGTGACGCTTCAACAGCGGATTCGACAGCCTGACGGCAAGCGCCCGTTGAAGCAGGCTGTCGAGCGGGCAAGCAAACTCATTGGACTGGAAGACGGCAAGCTGCATAGGCTTAGCGGTGCGCTGGTGGTGGGTGAGAATTTTGGCGTTGCACTCGACCCGCAGCCGACCATTATCCCGTTTCACAAGGTCTGGCCGCGTTTGCAGGAGCTGAAGAAAGCCAACGGTGGCAAGCTGCCTCGCGTGTTGCGTAACGGACAGATCATATACATTCCGAAGGGCACATACTCTGGTGTCTGGAAGGTATTCTCGGCGAAGAACAACAAGTCCGGTATGGCTTTGGATATGGGGCGGCCTGATGTTGTGAGACTTCGGAATAAGACGGACGGACACAAGATTAATGTCCTCCTTTCATCCTTGCTCAAAGACGGGATGACGATTGTGGATGCACCGCTGACGGGCGTTTCGTCCGCTCCAAAGCAATCCTAAGTTGGCACACTTCTGGCATCATTACAGCATGAGAAGCTGTACTCATGTCGTACCACATCATCAGTATCGATAGCCCGCAGTGTTCGATTAGTTGCCATGACGGGCAGTTGACGTGCAAGACCGCCGACGGCGAGAAGAAGGTGCCGTTGGAGGATGTGGCTTCCATTATCATCAATAGTTTTTCCGCATCCATTCATAGCCAATTGATCGTGGAGGCCGCGAAGCATGGCGTGGCGTTGATCATCTGTGAATCATTCAAGCCTGTCAGTTTGTTACTTCCCGCCAATCGTTCCACGGATACCCTGTTGTGTCGCGCGCAAGTGTCGTTGACTGAGGAAGTGCGGACGCAACTCTGGCGGAAGACGGTTGACTCCAAGTGTCAGAACCAATTTTCCCTAGCTCAGCACATTGCACCGTCCGACAAGAGCTTGGAATCGCTTCGCGGCACGGCGTTCGGCAAAAAGGATCACAAGGAGTCGATCTGCGCACGGATGTTCTGGCAGGTTCTCGGTCGGAGCGTCGCGCAGCCGGACTTTCTCCGCGCGCGCGAGGGCGGCGGGTTGAACGACCTGCTCAATTACGGTTACGCGGTGCTGCTGTCAACGATCCTGCAGAAATTATTCGGGGTGGGGCTTGACCCTACGTTCGGCATTTCCCACGCTCCGCGCGAACGCAGCACGCCGCTGGCATACGATCTCATGGAACCGTTTCGTCCGTGCGTGGATTGGCGTGTCTATCAGTGGGCGAAGGAGCATCCCGACCCGAAATACTGGCAAGTCTCGAAAGAATTTCGCAAATGGGTCACGGCATTTCCCTTGGAACGCGTGGAGTACCTCGACCTGACACTGGAGGTGCAGGGCTGCATCGAGGGCGTCGTGCGCGGCTTTCGCCGCGCGGTACTGCACAAACAGCCCCGGCTCTACAGGCCATGGACACCGAGAAATTCAAAATGGGCTGGTTAATCGTCGCGTTTGACCTGCCTGTGATGAGCAAAGTGCAGCGCAAACGCGCCACCGATTTCAGGAATTTTCTGATTGATGACGGTTACCAGATGATTCAGTACAGCGTCTATGCGCGGGCGTGTGTGACCTTCGCGAGGCAGGAGACTCATCTCGGCCGCGTGAAGCAGAACCTCCCAGAAGAGGGCAGCGTCCGTGCCGTCTTCGTGACCCGGGCCCAATGGGAACGGTCCTTCGTAATTCAGGGGTCCCCCGCCTCGGAAACCGAGGCGGAAGACCTGCCTGAACAAATACAACTTTGGTAAAGCCCGCTGCCAGTGAGCCTTACAATCGGCGAGTATGCCCCCGCCGATTTAGGAATCAAGGCAAAGCCACCGTGCCGGGCGGCTTCGTTGGCCTTGTAGTATGCCCCCGCCGATTTAGGAATCAAGGCAAAGCCGTGGGGTCGATGTCCTCCTGCCATTCTCTAGTATGCCCCCGCCGATTTAGGAATCAAGGCAAAGCATACATAGCACGAACAGCAACCCACGCAAGAGTATGCCCCCGCCGATTTAGGAATCAAGGCAAAGCGAGCAGGCCGTGCGTATCCGCATGGCGCAAGTATGCCCCCGCCGATTTAGGAATCAAGGCAAAGCGCCCGCCTCGTCACACTTCGACGAAACCTCCCCCTTACCCCCAACCGCGTCAGGCCTGCGATCTTTCACGGATTGGAGACATTGCGCCCCTTCGCAAGAGAGAAAAAGAAGGGGCGCACCGCGCAAGCACGACAATGTTTTACGAGGAAATAGCAACGTGTCAATTCCGCAAAGAAAAAGAGAGAAGCAAGTCGAGCAGCTATCAGCATTCAGCTGGCAAGCAGGGATGCTGTTTCTGAATTCTGGTTGTTCATGCATCTAAGAACAGAGTCTCAGATGTTCACCAAATCCCGCTGCGCATCGACCGCGCTCACGGCATCGTCAAGTGTACCCGGTAGAACCGTTGGGTCAAGCCGACGGCAGAGGTATCCGTGAATTGCATCGTTCCGCCGGTTCCTGTAATTCCTCCAAACAGTACGGACCAATTGGTTGGCGTCAGACAGTCCGTGTACTCCACTGCATACGTCTTGCCGCTGACACTGCCAAAGCTGATTACCATGCCAATGGTGGTGAAGTTCAATGCTGGCGTCTTGAGCACGGTGCCGGCATCACGATAGACACCCTTGTTGAGGAAACCACCCAAGAAATGGCCGAACCCGTTGACCAGATCGACAGTGCCGTTGTTGACGACCGGCCCAAGGAATTCGATGTCCGCGCCGTTGGTGGCGATGATGCTGCTGTTGTTTGTCAAGATGCCATCGAGTGTGAGCGTTCCCCCGGGGCAATTGACGGACAGCGTGCCGCTGTTGTTTACGTTTCCGATGATTGTCCCACAGCCGGCGATCTCGCTTTGGTTCGAGATACTGATATTGTTTCCGATCACCGTCCCGTCACTCAAGAAGATGTACCCGGACGGTAATGTGAGCGAGGCGTTGGCCAAGTTGTTGGTCACGATAAACGCGCCACCATTAACGACCGTGACTGTGTTGCATGGAGCGATGCTGTTTCCGACAATCGCCTGAAACGCCTGCACAACAGCGCTGTTGGAGATGAGCAAATGATCGCCATAGTTGTTACCGATTATCAATTGGCCAATTCCGGCCCATTGGGAACCTGGATCTGTCACGACCGCAGTGTAATCCTCACCATAACCCTCGATTAAGGCATGCGTGTTGCTTAATAATTGCCCCCCCTCTTTGATCAACAGCGACGGTGGAAAGTTGTTCGTCGAGAGGACCTGCACCCGTAGGCTGGACAATTCTAGTTGAGTCCTGACGGTAGTTTTACCTCGTGGTTGGTTGGTTGTTCAATGCTTTCTGTACCCTCACAGCCCCCATGGGGGCTGGCCGCCGCCCGCGCGAACTCTTGCGGCGTGCGATTGCCCAGGGAACTGTGCGGGCGTTGCTCGTTGTAGTCCTGACGCCAGTGTTCGATCAGCGTGCGGGCCTCGGCCAGCACCGTGAACCAGTGCTCATTGAGGCATTCGTCGCGAATCTTGCCGTTGAAACTCTCCACGTAGGCGTTTTGCACCGGCTTGCCGGGCTCGATGAACTGCTGCTTCACGCCGCGCTCATACGCCCAGTGGTCCAGCGCCCGACTGGTGAACTCCGGGCCGTTGTCGGTCACCACCCGTTCGGGCAGGCCACGACCTTGGCTGATCTGGTCGAGCACGCGCGCCACGCGCTGCCCGGACAACGAGGTGTCCACTTCGATGGCCAGACACTCGCGGGTGAAGTCATCGACCACGGTTAGCAGTCGAAACCGCCGACCGTTGGCCAATTGATCGCTGACGAAATCCAGCGACCAGCGCTGGTTGGCCCGCTCGGCCGGTGCGGGTTTCTCCCCGCGCCACCGGGCCGTCCGTTTCCGTTTGCGCACGCTCACCTGTAAGTGTTCCTCCTGATAGATGCGTAACACGCGTTTGTGGTTGTCGCCCCAGCCCTCGCGGCGCAACAGCACCAGCAACCGTCGATACCCAAACCGGCGGCGCTGGGCCGCGCGTTGGCGCAGCCACTGCCGCAAGGGCTCATCGTGATCGGGTTGGGCCACATAGTAATAACTGCTTCGGGGGAGTTGCATCAGCCCGCACGCCCGTCGCCGACTCACCGCGTGGTGCTCTCGCACGGCGGCAATCGCCTGGCGCTTGGCGGCGGGCGTCAGTACTTTCCCGAGTTCACCTCCTTGAGGATCTGGATGTCCAGGGCTTGGTCGGCCACCAGCCGTTTCAGCCGCCGATTCTCGTCCTCCAACTGCTTCAGACGCTTGGCGTCGCTGAGTTCCATCCCGCCGAACTTGCTCTTCCAGCGGTAGTAGGTTTGCTCGCTGATGGCGTACTTGCGGACCAGCTCGGCCACCGCCAGACCGGCTTCGGCCTCCTTCAAGATCGCAATGATCTGCTCCTCACGGAATCGCTTCCCTTTCATCTTGGCTCCTTCCTGGCTCCCGCCAGATTACCCGCCAAGACTCACATAGCAAATGGCACAGTTTCAGGGGAGCAGGTCAGAGAAATACTCTGAGCCCACAGTCATCGTGCTGGCGTTGCAAATCGTGTTGCTGCCGGTAATGATCATTTGATAGATGAGATCATTGCCCGGTCCTCCCTGAATTCCCATACAGTTGACAGTCGCGCCATTCGTGAGCACCAGCAAATCTCCAGAAGTGTAGTCGGCGATGGATATCCATCCGGTATTCCATATCGTGCCAGTTCCGTCTACCAAAATGGAATTGCTGGAGGTGCTGATGGTGCACCCACCGTCATTGACCGCGGCCCCAGCGCTGATGACCAGCTGATTGTTGTTTCCACAACAGTACCCGAACTGGAGGCTGCCGTTGTTGTTCCACACCGTGTTGCCGCCGGTGATCAACACGACGTTGCTACTGTCCCCCACCCACGCTCCGGCGCTGATGAACGTCGCGCCGCCACTCAATGTAAACTGGTTACCCGGTCCAAAACCACCCACCACAAACGTGCCACTACTGGTCAACAGCGAGTTCGCGCCGTCCACAATGAGAGCGCTGTTGATGCTTTCACTCACCCACACGGAAGTGTTGCTCACGACTGCTGCGCCGTCCAGAATCTGCATTTGATTGCCCGAACTGCCGCTCCTTCCAACCACCAGGCTGCCGCTGTTGCTCCAAACGGTGTTGGTGCCGGTCACCACAACCGTATTGTTATTCGCACCGGATCCGTCACCGATGTCGATGACCACGGAACTGTAAACCGTCGCACCGTTGGTCACCAGCAGCGTGTTGTTGGAGCTCGATCCAAAGTAGAAATCTCGATTATGCCAAACGGTACCGGGTCCGGCGACAACCAGCCGGTTGTTGCCGGAAATTGGGTCATCCCCGACGCTGACCGTGGTGTTGCTCACGACGGCACCCGCATCAATCGTGAGTTGGTTGCTGCCCCCGCAACAGTACCCCAGGTCGAGGCTGCCGGTGTTTCTCCACACGGTATTGCTACCCGTGACATTGATGACGTTACCTGCACCGCCTACCTGGGCACTCGCACAGGTAAACGAAGCACCGCCGCTCAGTGCCAATTGATTCCCCGAACCGCCCTCTCCCATAAAAAGGCGACCGCTGGTTATCAGCCGCGACTTAGAACCCATCACAACAAGCGCATTGTTGCTGGAGATTTCGGCGCCGAGAATGACACCGCCAGTATTCAAAAGTTCGGCCCCGTTCAATACCTGTACTTGGTTGGCGATTCCATGATAGCCGATCACCAGACTCCCGCTATTCCAGACGGAGCCGCTTCCGGTCAACAGAACCAGATTATTATTGGCCCCCTGTTCATCCCCAACATAAGAAGCTATGGGCACGGTCAGGACGCCGCCGTTTGACACGATCAACGAATTGCCAGCTGACTCGAAACCAAACCCGTTTGCAGCGGCCAATGTAGAATTCGTGCCCGTGACCAATGCTGTGTTGTTACTGGCGGGAAGGGTGTTGCCGATTGTGGCATAAACGCATCCGAGCGATCCGCCGTTGTTGATCTCCAGATAATTCATGCTGCCGGTGTCACCCAGGATGAAGTAGGTCCCGGCATTGGTGGACACACCGCTGATGATGTTGGTGGTGAAGCTCTCGGCGCGAGACAACGCACACCAGCCGCCCTGTAGACACAGCACTGCCGCGACCCAACAAAACCTCCTTCGCACGTACGCCTCCTTGTTGGATGTGTTTGTACTATAAGAATTATGGAAAAGGCCAGCAAATCTAGGTAGTCAATTCAGGTTCTCTCTGATGCGAGCCTTCTGGCTCTGGATGACCAGTTCACACTGAGAGAGTCCATACGAGCCCACAGGGACCCACAGGAGCCCCCAAGACGGATCTTTTTGCTCAATTTTGCTTAGTGGATGGTGTGAAACGAGATGAAACTGCGTGAATGGTATGCCCTGGCGAATTGGCCTAAAAGCTTGCAGAAAAAGTCCTTTTGAGCCCCCACTCACCTCAAAAACTCCGGGGCAATACTGTCTAGGTTCGAGTCCTTGCGAGGCAGCCATTTGGTACCCTACGACAGGCTTCTGCCGATTGTGGTGATGATGATGGAAGCGACGAAGGGTCTGCCGCGATCGAGACCGGCATAGCGTTTGGACAGGAAATGGACCGTGGCCAACTGGCATGGTTCACACTATGCGTGTGATTTTGGCAGGGACGCCCAACTCCTAACGAGGTTAGGGTTCCGCCCACAACGCGCAGGAGCATCTCCCGCAAACTGTTGACAACTATTGACATGCGTTGACAAAGTCAACACCGCTCAACACACCGTTTCAACGTTTTTCTACCCGCAAGCAGCTCAAAAGTTGTTCCTGTTCGGGAACAAAATTGAGGAGAACCTCTGGCATTCTTGTCGCCAATGAAGCATGAAGCGCCCAAACCGATTTCGCAGGGGGGCAATAACCCCCAAGAAATTGTCCGCGCTCGCGAACAATCTCCAAGGGAATCTGCGGCATGGTCGCCCCCAGCCATGAATGAAATTCGGCAACAAATTAAGCTGCCCACTGGTAGTAATACCAGCGCATCAACACCTTACCAATTTACGATCCATCCGACTCAATCCCGGCAGGGTTGCACAGGCCGTCTCCGACGGCTGCCTGTCGGCAGTTGGCGAGTCATTAACGCTGACGGAGTCTATCGGTCAGTCGGCCCGCCTAACACAGGGTATTCGGATTTGAAACCATGAATTCACAACGGGAACAATTTCTGAACCTGAAGGTGACTCCCGCCCGGCTGACAGCCGAGGAAGTCGCTTGGTATCTTGGATTTCAAGCCCATGAGATCCCGATTCTAGTCGCCAAAGGATTGCTCAAGCCACTCGGTCACCCACCGACCAACGGCGTCAAATACTTCGCCACCACGGCACTAACGGAGCTACACCGGGACGTGAAATGGCTGACGCGTGCGTCCGATGTCATTGTCGAGCACTGGCGAGACAAGAACGCCAGGAAAACGAATGCCGATGCTGCATTCCCGGTCATGACTTCGACAACTACAGAATCTGTTGACACGTGTGGACATCGTCAACGCCTGTCAACGCGACGTGATTCGGTGGCTACTCGCAACAACTCCGCCACTACCCGGCGTAACTCGCCTACTACTCGCTAACGTCTGGAGTACGATCCACCGTACTCTCGGGCCGATGAATTCGGAAGCCACACCCAGCCCGAACCAAGAGAAACGGGCAAGAACCGGCGGCGGTCCGGCGTTTCACAGCCGGCTCGATCCCCACGTTGAATTCATCCGCCAGCAACGGCGGCAACGCAAGACCTGGAGGCAAATCGCCGAACAGCTTCGCACCGAGAAAAGCTGCCTCATTACGTTCCAGGGCGTACACGGGTTCTATCGCCGATACTTGAGACGCTGCGCACGGCCCCATTGGGAAAGAGACGCGCCTTCTCCAAGGACGCAGGGTTCTCCGCGACCGGCGACCACAACGCAACGCAAGCCCCTACTCGCAGCCACTCCGGTCGCGCGTCCGTTTCGGCAACCGAATCCCAACAACATCAACCTCAACGATCCGTCAAGTCTATGAACATCACTCAACGCATTCACTTGAATCCACAATCCAAAGGCAACCTTGGCAAGAGCTTTGAGGCCGAATTCCGTACCGCTTGGCTCGACCGACTCGGCATCGCCTGGACCGGCTCCGATCTCGATGATCGTCATCATACTTTTGCCAGCCGCCATCCCGAGGCTGTCCGGTCGTATCCACTGGGCAACCAGCAAGAAAGCAAGACGGAGTTGCTCCGCTTGTTCCGCCGCGTGCTCAAGGACACCGCCCCCGTCCACATCATCGACACCCGCGCGCAAGCCGATGCCCTCATCCTCAGCGCACTGGAGGAACTGCAAGTCATGGAAGCTTGTGCCGAACAAGGCGTGCGGTTGACGTTCTTTTTGTTTCCCACCGACGATACCGAGAGCATGACCAACGTCGGGCACTTGTTCCTCCGGGCTGGCGACCGTGCGGATTACATCGTCGTCCACAACCCGGCGAAAGCGCGGGGCGATTTGTTCCGTGGGTCACAATTGGAAAACGAGATGATCGCCTTCGGGGCGCACTCCATCAGCCTGCCGACCCTCACACCCACCACCCTGCTGGCGGCGGAAAAGGCGGAGGCCATCGCCAAGCGCGGCCTGTGCTTTGCCGAACTGTCGCGCGTGGACGCTGGTCATTTGGAACGGTTGCTCGCCGGTGAGATGCAGTGGGCCATGATGAGGATGTTCCAGCAATACGACGCGATTGCCAATCTGCTATTGCCCACGGCGTTGATTCCCAAACACAAATCCGCGCCAACGGTGGCGTCACCCGTGGCGGAACCGAGTCCGGAACTCAACTTTGGAGACTAGCCATGGACGAGACCAATTTCGATGCGCTCTGTGAAGGAGCTTCACCCCAGGAAGCCAAACAACTGCGAAAGATCCTGTCCGAATGGTGCCAGGGAGACGAGGATTCGTTTCCCGTTCAACTCACCTTGCTGACCCGTGCGCAGTGGCGCGTGGCAGCGCGAATGCCGCAGCAATTGGCTGCGGCCCGTCAGCAACTGGATCAAGCCTTCGCCGAACATCAACGCCAAACTGCCACAGCCTTTCATAACTTCACCGACGGTATGGCCGTCCGGACCGGGACGCTGGAACAGATCGTCGTCAGGCACACCGAGACTGCGAGGAAGATCGTGGCCGATATGCGCGTCGAATTGACGCACACAGAAGCGACCGCCAAGCGCATCCAAAATCAGTTGGAAGCCGGAGTCGCCGTGTGGCAGAACGCGCGGACTGACTTCATGACCGAACGCGACCGACTGATGGAAAGAGTTATCGAGATCAGGAACGGGTACACGCAACAGGAATGGTTCTGCGTTATCCTGATACTGGCTGCGGTATTTACATTCGGGATTGTACTCGGTATGCGCATCGCCCGCTGACCGACCCGGTCGCCGCGCTGGCCCGTGCCAGTGGCCAGCTCCACTCATTTCGTTACGCTGCCTCTGGCACGCGCCGCGACGTTGGTGGTTCACCAGCGGTCCGTGCCGTCTTCCGTCGCGTCCAGCGGGAACGACTATGCGTCCGTTCCGCCTGCCGCTCTGTCCACCGGCACCGACCGCTTCTTGCACGCCGGTTGGCGCTCACATCCGCTCGACCATCGGCGAAGTCGCGCTACCCGCTCTCGACGGAATGGGCGGCGTGCCTTCGCGCCTCAATTATATGGCTCCGCTCGCGCCGTCAAGGTAAGAGCGTCCCTGTTGTGCCCTTACGCTTCCACCTGTGACCGCGCTCGTTTCGCCACCGGTTGGCGCTTAACATTTCACGCTCGCCCTCTCATCGCCTGCTCTGGATGGCACACAATTCGTGTAGTAGCTACACATGCCCACGCTTCCATTGGCGTAGAGTGCACCCTCCGTAGTCAGAAAGAAAGTCAGGCTCTGCGTTGAAGGGCTCTTGACATGAACAATGAGCGAAAAGATTTCCTGTTGGTGTGCGGGACTCCGCCGGCTCGCATGGACGCGCAGGAAGCTGCCTGGTACTTGGGCTTCGCCGCGCACGACATTCCCATTCTCGTACACGCGGGATTGCTGAAACCTTTGGGGCATCCGCCGGCCACGGCCATCAAGTATTTTGCCACGGCCACACTGACCGAACTACGATCCGATCCTCAATGGCTGGCCCGCGCCTCTGATGCTATCGTGCGGCACTGGCAAGCAAAGAATGCCCGCAAAACCAAGGTGCACAACGGGCGGATTGAACCGCCTGGCCACAATCTCCCACAATCAGCCTTAACTCGCGCCAACTCGCCCGCTGCTCGCTAACGCGCTCTCCCCCTGCCGCAGTAATCTTCCTGCCATGCTTGCGGCCAAAGCACAATACAGTTTGCAGGATGCCGAGAAGTATTTCCAAGAGCACCTCTCTGTTGGCGATTACTACTCGGAGAGCCAAGCAGTCGCCGGCCAGTGGATCGGCAAAGGTGCGGAGGCGCTCGGATTGTCTGGCGACACCCACAACGACGAGTTCGTGCGCCTTTGCGAAAATCTCCATCCGCAGACGGGCCAACGACTCACGTTGCGCCAGAAAACCACCCGGCGACAGATTGGAGCGGATGGCCGGGAACGTCAAAGCGCCAATCGCCGCGTGTTCTACGATTTCACATTCTCCCCGCCCAAGTCTGTGTCCGTCGCCGCTCTGGTAGGCCATGATCGGCGCATTGTCGAGGCGCACGAGCAGGCGGTGACTGCCGCGCTCAGTCAATTGGAGTCGTTCGCCGCAACGCGCGTGCGCAAGAACGGGCAGTGCACCGCCCGCACCACCGGAAATATCGTCGCCGCCGTGTTCCGGCACGAGACCTCTCGCGCTCTGGACCCGCATTTGCACAGTCACTGCATCCTGTTCAACGCCACCCATGACTCGGTCGAGAACCAGTGGAAGGCCTTGGAGAATTACGAGATGTTGGTGGCCATCAAGTTCATCGAGGGTCTGTACTACCACGAGTTGGCCCGGGCGCTACGCCGGTTCGGCTACGAGATCGACAACAAGCCCCGGGGGGATTTTGACATCAGAGGGGTTTCCCCGTCGTTGATCGAGAAGTTTTCCAAACGTCACCAGGAGATCGACCGGAAGACGCGCGAACTGTTGGAACGGGAACCGCAGAAGGCCAACGGCAACATCGCGGCGATCCGCGAGAACATCGCCCACAAAGAGCGCGCCCGCAAGATTCGGAACATCAGTCTGCCTGAACTCCAAGCCACTTGGGACGCGCAATTGACTCCACAGGAGAAAACATCCCTGCGTCATCTGACTACCGGGCAACCCGCACCGGCGGTGTCCAGCGAGATTCTCGCCAAGCATGCTGTCTCCTGGGCTGAGGAACACTTGCTGGAACGCCGGTCAGTGGTGCGTGAGCACGAATTGTGGCGGCACGCGCTGGAGCATGTGCGCGGGCAGAGCATCGGCCTGGCCGATGTTCAGGCCGCGACCCGCCAACGTGGCTATCTGCGCGATGAAAAGCACCCCGGGAAGGTCACAACGAAGGAACTGCTGCGACGGGAATGGGAGATTGTGTGCATGGCCAAAGACGGCATTCGCCGGTTTGGTCCGTACTGCTCCAGCCATTCGATCCAGAATTCCAGACTGGACGCCGAGCAACGCCAAGCTGCCGAGCGAATCCTCCGGTCGCGCGACTTTGTCACCCTGTTTCGCGGCGGGGCCGGCACGGGCAAGAGTTACACGTTGCGGGAAGTGTACGGCGCTCTTCAACAAACCGGGCGCACGGTCACGGTCATCGCCCCGCAACGGCAACAGGTCATGGACCTTGAAAAGGACGGCTTTCGTGGTGCACAGACTGTCAGTGGATTTTTGGCGCGCGGAATCCTCTCCCGAGGCGGCGTGGTATTGGTCGATGAAGCCGGACAGATCGGTGGACGGCAAATGCACCAACTCTTGAGCTTGGTGCAAGCCAACCAAGGCCGGGTGATCCTGTCTGGCGATACCCGCCAGCACGGCGCGGTGGAAGCATCTGATGCGCTGCGCGCCATCGAGAAGTATTCAACATTGCGGGCCATCGAACTCACCGAGATTCGGCGCCAAGACCCGGCCCGGGCGAAGACACGCGCCGAACGCGAGCAGATTGCGCAGTACAAGGAAGCCGTCAAAGAGGCGTCGGCAGGCAAACTAGACGTATCATTCGATCGGTTGGACCGCCAGGGAGCCATCGTGGTGTGTTCGCCATCCGATCAGGAACAGCGTCTTACTCTGAGCTACCTCGCGTTGGATGAGCAGCGTTCGTCTGTGGTCGTGGTCTCACAGACCTGGTCGGAGATTCACCGAGTCAATGAGCAAGTGCGTGCCGCGCTGAAATCGCGCGGCCTCCTCGGTGCCGAAGACCGGGCTGTGACCACGCTGGAGACGCTCGACTTGACCGGAGCCCAAAAACGGGATCGGCGGTTCTATAAAGAGGATACGGTGGTCGTGTTGAACCGCAGCGCTGCCGGATTGGACAGGGGCCAGGTTTGTCAACTCGTGGACATCACCGACAAGGGCTTCCTTTTGAAGAATGCGGACAAGACTCGCACCATCCCGTTCCGGTTTGTGGAGCGGCTCACCGTCTGCCAGACCAAGGAACTCGTCTTGGCGGCCGGCGACCGTCTGCAATTGAAGGCCAACGCGAAGGCACGAGCAGGCCAGCGCCTTGCCAATGGCGAGCTGGTCACGGTGAAGAAGGTCGGCGCCGATGGGCGAATCACACTGACTGACGGACGGGTTCTGCGGAAAGATTACCGGCAATTCGTACGCGGTTTTGCTATCACGTCCTATGCCTCGCAAGGCAAGACGGTCGATCACGTCTTGTTCTCCGATTCCGCCATCAAGGCCGCCACAAACCAGCAACAGTGGTACGTGACGATTTCTCGGGGACGCAAGGGGATTACCATCTTCACCAGCGACAAGGCCCAACTGCGCGAGAACATTCTGCGTTCCGGGAACCGGGAATTGGCGATTGATCTCGCGAAGCAAGGCCAGTTCCAAAGGCTCAACTGCTACGCCATACTGCCAGGACGGGGCGCGGAACAAAAACTCAGAGGGGTCAAGATGTGATTACGAAACCCGGCCATGACCAGAGTAGCCCGGGCCGTCCTTGCTGGAACAAAGACTATCAGCCGCAGGCTCTGCGAGTGGAGTTGGCTGACGGAGGTTTCTACCTTTTCCCTTACAACCGTCTCGCCTTCGTGAGATTTGAGTCGGGAAATGAATACGATACGATTCACGTCTCCCTGGATACTCACGAAATTCAAATCGTAGGAAGAAATCTGCGTGGACTTGGACTGGCCTTCCACAAATTCATTGTGGATTGGGTGAGAGAATTGCCCGGCCGCTATGGCTCGCAGGCGGAGGATGATCAAGCCTGGATCGCGAGCATCACCGTGCAGGAGGCGCAAGGTGAACATGACGGCGCCACGATGGCGCAAAGTTTCAAACAATTCCAAGCCTACGAAGTGCGGCGGCGTCCGTGATGGCATGAATGATCCTGCAACAATCGTTGACAAGGGCACAGGAGCACCGCTGGCGCGCCTCTATCTTCGGCCGGATGAAGCTGCGCGGGCGATTGGTGTTTCGCGGCGCACGCTGGCGTCTTGGCAGGCCACCCGCGTCATCGGTTTCCGCCGCGTCGGTCGCACGATCCTTTTTTCCGTAGCGGACATCCAGGCGGCGCTTGACCGCTACCGCATCGCGCCCATCAGCGAGGCACTAGAGCGCAAACGACGAATGCAGCGTATCACACCGGAGCCAGCCACGAAGTAGCCAACTCCGCCGGCGACATCGCGTTGACGGCAACACCGGCCAGTTGCAGCACATCCACCAGAGCCGCGACACGGCGTCGTATTGCTTCCCAGTAGGCCGCCAGAGCCACAATCACCGTCGAAGACGTGACATCGTGCGTGACTGGAAATCACGCACGAATCGAGTCTGACCGAAAAAGCTGCCGCCGGCGTGCGTGATTTTGCGTGACTTTCTATCTCAATTAGGCGCATCTGCTTGCATCTTGTTGCATAGCTGCAAATGTCGTTATAGACCAATAAATACAAGGGTTGCATCGTTATCGCCAATGAAATCATGGTGAAGCGACAAGTACAAAAAAGCAGCTTGGAAGGCTGGCGCATTACCACTATGCTACGCCCGCGCTCGCGCCGTCGGCGTTCCGACAAATGCGCTGTCAATGTACACCAGCGGTTGCCAGAGCGTCAAGCGTAAGCCCCGCAACCGGGCCGCCATTAACCGCGCGTTACTGCACGCGGCACGGCGCCATGACCGCATCGGGCATTCCGTGCAAAATCTTTTTATTGGCGGGGCAAATGGTCGCCAAGATGCCGCCCAACCTGGCGTCGTCGCCCACCACGAAGTAGTACGGACACAACCGCACGCGCGCGCTGAACGGACGCGTCTCATTGCTTTCAAAATCGAGGTACTGCGCCTCGAACAACTTCGATTTCTCGAATCTCTGGAGAATGAATGGGTGGGTGGCGAAACCGCTCAGCGCCTGTTCAATTGCCTGAGCCCATTCGGTGGACGGCAGATCGTGCCCGATGTACACGCCGCGGCTGCCCCACGCTTGATTGCTGAAGCCGGAGATTTTCAACACCAGTTCGCGCTGTTTCTGCGAGAACTTTGCCATGTCGCGCCAGTCGTGGATGCCAAGTTCCGGAATCACCGCATGCGGCGGCAATGGCGTGGGATCAAGAATCCATGTGTATGGCAGGACTTCGCGCAACGCTGCAAGGGTTTTGTCGCCGAGTTGTTCCCGCCAGAACGCGCGTAACTGCTCCATCCACAAGAAGGCGGACAACATCTTCTCTTCGAGTTGCGGTTTGAATGGCGGCGTCACCCCGACCACACCGCGCGCCGCGGCGTCCATCAATGCCCTTGCATTTGGCACGTTGGGCAGATCAAACAATTCGAAGAAGCGGTAGACGGCTGCCGTCTTGTCGAAACCGGTCAACTCTTCCGGGCGCACGACGCGAAATCCGACCTGTTGACCGAGCCATTCCATCTCGGGGCGATACGTGGCGGCTTCGTCGGATACGACCACGACTGCCAGCGGCTTTTCGGTCTTGGACTCCGCCCGCAGAATCGCGTCGAAACCTTCCATCATTCCGTGCGCGCCGCCGACGATCGGGTCGCCCAACTCGGCGTAGGTTTTTCCGAGCCAGCCGGTCAGCCCGATGCCGCCGGGCACGGAATCGAGTTCGGCCACGAAGAAATGGTCGTTGGTGAGAATCACGTCGGGACGAATCACGCGGGGGACGTGCCCTTTGAATCGGCCGAGACGGGAGAACTCGATCAACTCCTTCGGTTTGCCCGCGTCGAGATAGTCCGCAATCCACGAGGGCAGCTTGCCCTCGACGCTGTGGCGGTACATCACGTTGCAGGCGCGGTAAAACGCCAGCAGGTGCGGGCCGAGCGCTTCGAGTCGGGTGATAAGGTCCGGGGAGAGCGGAAAGGCCTCGGGAGAAATTCGCCAGGTCAGGCCGGCAAACAAGCCGCCGGCCGGCAGTTGATCGCGGACGTACCGGGCGCGCTCGGCGGCGGGTTGTGAATCGCTCATGACGTACTCAGAGGTGCCCGCGCAACTCGACGCGACGGATTTTGCCACTGGTGGTCTTGGGCAACTCCTTCACGAACTCAATCTCCCGCGGCTGCTTGTACGGCGCCGTAACGAGCTTGCAGTGTTCCTGCAGTTCGGCTTTGAGCGCGTCGCTGGCCGCGTAGCCGCTGCGGAGGACAACGAACGCCTTGACGATCTGCCCGCGAATGGCATCGGGTTTGCCGACAACGCCCGATTCCAGCACGGCGGGATGTTCCAGGAGGGTGCTCTCAACCTCGAAGGGTCCGATGCGGTACGCGGAGCTTTTGATCACGTCGTCGGAGCGTCCGACAAACCAGTAGTACCCATCGGTGTCGCGCCTGGCGACGTCACCAGTCAAATACCAGTCGCCACGGAAACGTTGCGCGGTCAGGCCAGGATTCCGCCAGTATTCACGGAACAGCCCGAGCGGCCGCCGCGGGCGGCAGCGCACGGCGATTTCGCCTTCGGCGCCGACGGGCACCTCCTGCAGGTCCGCGTCAAGAAGAGCGATTTCAAAACCCGGGACCGGCTGGCCCATGGAGCCGGGGCGGACTTTGCGGCGACGGGAGCGGATGTTGGCGATCAACACGACGGTCTCGGTTTGACCGTACCCTTCGTAGATGGTCGTCCCGGTCGCCTCCCGCCATGCCGTGATGACCTCCGGGTTGAGGGGCTCGCCCGCGCTGGTGCAATGGCGCAGATGCCGGAAGCGAAATCGGGTCAGGTCTTCGCGGACGATGAGACGGAGAGCGGTTGGCGGCGCGCACCAGGTGGTAATGGGATAGCTCGAGAGGGTACGCAACGCGCAGGAGGCACTGAATTTGCGCCGGGCGTCCATGGCAAACACCGTGGCGCCGGCCAGCCAGGGGCCGAAGAAGCACGACCATGCGGCCTTGCCCCACCCGGTATCGGTAATGCACCAATGGAGGTCACCCGGTTTCAAATCGAGCCACAGTTTGCCCGTGACCCGATGGGCGAGGCCATAACTGGCTTGCGTGTGCAACACCATCTTCGGTTCCCCGGCGGTGGCGCTGGTGAAATAGACAATGCCGGGATCGTCGGCGCGAGTTGGTTCGCCGGTGAATTTCGGCGAGGCGTCTCGCAACCCCGCCTGGAAGCTCGTCCAACCGGGCCGTCGCGAGCCCACCAAAATCCGTTTGCTGGAGAACCAATCCAGTTTGCTGATTCCATCGGCGTCGGTGATCACGGCGCGGATGCCCGCCGCCTCGATGCGGTAGCGGACATCGCGAGTGGTCAACATCGTGGCGCTGGGAACAGGCACCGCGCCCAGCCGGATCAGGCCCAGCATCGTGATCCACCATTCCGGAATGCGCGGCAGCATCACCAGCACCGGATCGCCCGGTGTAATGTCGCAGTCGCGGAAGAAGTTGGCGGCGCGATGCGCGTCGGCAACGATGTCGGCTACGGTGATTTTGCGTTGGTGTCGCTCGTTTTCGTCCACCCACCACAGCGCCAAGGCGTCCGGAGCCTGCCGCGCCCATTCCTCCATCACGTTCGCGACGAAATTGAAGTCCTTCGGTGCGGAACGGTTCACTCGCGCACCTGGCCATCCCCCACCACGACGAATTTGTAGCTGGTCAATTCCTCGAGGCCCATCGGGCCGCGGGCGTGAATTTTGTCGGTGGAAATGCCGATCTCGGCGCCGAAACCGTACTGGCCGCCATCGGCAAGGCGCGTGCTGGCGTTCCAGAACACGCTGGAGCTGTCGACTTCGCGCAGAAATTTTTCGGCGGTGGCCTTGTTGCCCGTGACGATGGCATCGCTGTGGGCCGAACCGTATTTCGTGATGTGATCGACGGCCTCGCCCACGCCCTTGACGACGCGGACGGCGAGGATGAGATCGAGATATTCCGCGTACCAATCATCTTCGGTCGCAGCGCTTGCATTGGAGACGAGCTGGCGCGTGCGTTCGTCGCCGCGCAGTTCGACGTTGTTTTCGGTGAGCGCCTTCGCCATGCGCGGCAGAAACTTGTCGGCGATCTTTTCGTCGATGAGCAGCGTCTCGATGGCGTTGCAGACGCCGGGACGCTGACACTTGGCGTTGATGACGATTTTTTCCGCCATGTCGAAATCGGCGTCGCGGTCGACATACACGTGGCACACGCCTTTGTAGTGTTTGATGACGGGGATGCGCGATTTTTCCGCGACGGTGCGAATCAACCCTTCCCCGCCGCGAGGAATGCAGAGATTGATCAGGTCATCGAGCTTGAGCAACTCGTCGATGGCCGCGCGATCCGTCGTGGGCACGACCGTGATGCTGTTCGGCGGCAGGCCGGGGACATTCATTGCCTCGGCGATGGCTAGGTTCGAGTGAATCGCCTCCGAACCGCCGCGCAGGATCACGGCGTTGCCGGTCTTGAAACACAAGCACGCGGCATCGGCGGTCACGTTCGGGCGCGACTCGTAGATGATGAGGATCACGCCGATGGGCACGCGCACCTTCTGGATACGCATGCCGTTCGGGCGCGTCCATTCGCTGATGACCTTGCCTACGGGATCTTCGAGGGCCGCGACGTCGCGGACGCCCACGGCCATCTCCATGATCCGTCTGTCCGTGAGAATCAGACGATCCAGCATCGCGGAAGACAGCCCGGCCTTGCGGCCCGCTTCGATGTCCTTGGCATTGGCCTTCTTGATGGTCGCGACATTGCGCTCAATGGCGTCCTCCATTTCCAACAAGTCGCCGTTCTTCTTTTTCGTGGCGCGCCGCGCCAGCGCGCGCGATGCGTCGCGCGAACGCTCGGCCAATAATCGCATCTGTTGTTTCAAATCCATACGCAATCATCTCGCCCCTCACCTTAATCCTCTCCCCCGGAGGGGCGAGGAGATCTATTTGTTGCCCCCTCACCTTAATCCTTTGCCGCAAACCACAGCGGCGTCTGGCGGACTCGGCTCCCCCCGAGGGGAGAGGGTCAGGGTGAGGGTTGTGCCGTTGTCACAAAATCACCATGTCATCCCGATGGATCACCACACCCGTGGCGGACTTCATTTGGATGCCGCTAACCTTCGTCAGGCCGCGCGCAAATTCAACCTGATTTTTGTCGCGGATACTGACGAGATCGCCCTCCTCGAATTTCCCTTCCGAGGAGACTATCCCTTTGGCCAGCAAGCTCTTGCCATTGGCGCAGAGCGCCTGCTTGGCGCCGTCGTCCACGACCAGAACGCCGGCCGGGTGTTGAAAAAATGCAATCCAGCGCTTGCGGCTCGCCAATTTGTCCGCATGCGGCAGGAAGATCGTCCCGACCTCTTCGCCGGCCAGAACGTCGCGGAGGACGTCCGCGCGCTCGCCATTGGCGATGACGAGCGGAATGCCGGCGCGCGTCACGATCTTGGCGGCATCGATCTTGGACTTCATCCCGCCGACGCTAGTCGCGCGATCCGTGTCACCGGCGAGCGCCTCGATCTCGTGCGTGATTTCGGGTACGGCAGGAACGACGCGGCCCTCCCCTTCCAGCAATCCTTCGACATGCGAGAGGATAATGAGCAAATCGGCGTCGATGAGCGTCGCCGCCAGTGCGCCGAGTCGGTCGTTGTCGCCGAACTTGATTTCCTCGACTGCGACCGTGTCGTTCTCGTTGATGATCGGCACCGCGCCATGCGCGAGGATCGTGGCCAGGGTGTTGTGGGCGTTCAGGTGGCGCGCGCGGTCCTTCAAATCGTCGTGGGTCAGCAGGACCTGCCCGACGGTGATGCCGAATTTCCCGAACAACTCGTCGTAGACGGCCATCAATTTACTCTGGCCGATGGCGGCGGCGGCCTGGAGTTCGTCGAGGCGTTTCGGGCGTTGTTTCAGTCCGAGTTCGGCCATGCCCGCGCCGATGGCGCCCGAGGAGACAATGATGATTTGTTTCTTCAGTTCGTGGAGCGTGGCGATCTGCGCGACAAGGCCTTCGATTTGCCGCGCCGAAAGATGGTTCTGCGCATCGGTGAGCAAGCCCGTGCCGAGCTTGATGACGATGCGGTTGACCTTGGCGAGCATTTCGTGGCGGAGCTTCATGTGAGAGAATATACCTACCAAAGCCGGAGGGACATGTCGATAACGCATCCAGCAAAAGGCGCGGGATGCGCCTTCTCGCTTCTGGTCTTATTTAGCTGCGCGATAGAGTTCTTTCCCATTCTCGCCGTCGTGCGAATGGCGCAATGGCAACACACCCGTCGGGGCGCGGCGCAATTGATCGGGCACGTGCTGTCCGGGGCTTCCTTTGGCCGGGGTGACGCCGCCGTCGGCCAGCCACCGGGCACCGGTGACATAACTGGCCTCGTCCGAGGCGAGGAACGCAACGACATTGGCGATTTCCTCGGGTGTGCCGCGGCGGCCGAGGGGCACACCTGCGTCGATGGAACTGGCCATCGCCTCGCTCATCGGCCCTTTGCCGGCGCGCGTCCAAGCGGTGTCGATGGGCCCGGGACAGACGCAGTTGGCGCGGACGCCATATTTGGCCTGTTCGATGGCGACGCCGGCGACGAACGCGTGCAAGAAGCCCTTGGTGCCACCGTAGGGCGTGCAGCCCGGCGACCCATTGAATCCCGCCTCGGACCCCATGCACACGATGTTCCCGCGACTTTTCTGCAAATGAGGCAAGGCGAATTTGGTCATGAGAAACGCGGTCCGGAGATTGTTGCGCAGGGTGCGGTCGAAATCCTGAATGCGGTAGTCCTGCGTTTCGACGATGGCGATGAAGATGCCGGCGTTGTTGACCAGCACATCCAAGCCGCCATATCGACGAATGGCCGCATCGATACACGCCCGCGCCGCGGATTCTTCGGCGACATCGCCGAGGTGGACTTCCGCCTGACCGCCGGCGGCGATGATCGCCTCCGCGACATCCTGTACGGGATCGCCCGGCAAGCCATTCAAAACCAAGCGAGCGCCTTCGCGGGCAAACTTATGAGCAATGGCTTCGCCGATGCCGGTGCCCGCGCCGGTGATAATGGCGATTTTGTTTTGCAAACGCATCGATTTGTCCTCCTATCCGAATGGCACAATCTCTCACAGGATTGGCTGGAATACGAGAGCGCCAAGTTAGCCGACCGGCAGCGACATGGCGGCACGGTGCCGTTGGGAGTACTTGTCGAAGGGGCAGCAACTCGCCACACTGCGGGGTCAAATGAGCGACGACAAGGCGGTTGTGGCCGTTGAGAGAATTGAGAAGCTGATCTACCTCAGTCGCGGCCAGAAGGTGATGCTCGATTCTGATCTCGCGGAGATTCATGGCATCCCCACGCATCGTCTCAACGAGCAGGTGCGCCGCAACCTCAGTCGGTTCCCTGAAGACTTTGCATTTCAGCTTACGCGCCAAGAGTTTGCAAACTTGATATCGCAAATTGCGATATCAAAGAGAGGACGCGCGGGTCGGCGGAAATTTGCCGCCAAGCGCTGCAACAGTCGTCGATTACATTCGCTATCTGTAGGCGATAATTGCGCTAGACTCGGTCGGGCATTTGTGGTAGGGTCGCGACGTATGGAAAGAGGACGATGGGAAAATGGCCAATGGCAAAACCCCTCACCTTAATCCTTTGCCGCCTCGGCACAACCAGCGGCCTTTGCGACCCAGGATACTGCGTGGTCGCATCTCAGCGGCTAGTGCCGCTTTCGGCTCCGTCCGACTCGATTCCCCCCAAGGGGCGAGGAGACGGGAATGGGGCCGGGGATGTGGCCAACGGCAAAGCGGCGACTCCGAATACGACTCGCGAGCAGGCAAGTCGCCGCACTCCAAACAGGTCGGCCGCAATGCGGATCCTCGTCTCGATTACCCCGAAAATCAGACAAGCACTCAAAGTTGTTGTCGGTATTATTTTTTACGCTTCGGGTTAGAGTTGGCTCGTGATGTGTAGACAGCTACAATGGCAGGCGAGGAGAGGAATCTTTCCCCCTGCCGCCAGGCGGTGCAATAATCATCGAGTTTGTGGCGGGGTCGGCGCGTCATGGAAGAAAGACGATGGGAAATGGCTGATGGGGGATGCGGCCGAAGATGCGGCCACGGCGAGCCAGGAATATCACGAATCGGACACGAATACCGCGAAGCATGGCGCCGCTAGCCAAAGCGTTCCGGAAGGGTCTATGACAGTTTGGCAGGGGATTCGATCGTGCACAATATGCTTTTGGGCAAAACAAACCCACCGTTTCTGGAAGGGGTGTGCGCGTGCATTAGTCTCGACGACAGCAGGTTACGATGCGCGAAAGCGCGAAAAATGCGTTGGGTTTGTTTTGCTAAAAATGGGTTTGTTTTGGCCATACCGGACGCTAATGAGAGCCTTTTGAGATGAATTGTAAGCAATATTTTGCGCTACCGCGGACCGCTACGTGCCGCGGGCGAAAGTGCGTTGACAGGGGGGGCGGGTTTGGTAGAGTGCCTGCGGCGTTTCCCCCGTTGATTTGGAAAGTTGGCTCCTGCCTCTGATCAGGCAGTACAAACTCACAAAGAGGAAGTTTAAGAACATGGCTACGAAATCGAAAAGCTCTAGTAAGAAGGCGTCGAAGTACGTCTATTTCTTTGGCGGCGGCAAGGCGGACGGTAACGGTTCGCAGAAGCCGTTGCTGGGCGGCAAAGGCGCGAACCTGCATGAGATGACGCGGATCGGGTTGCCGGTGCCGCCGGGATTCACGATCACGACGGAAGTCTGCACCTACTATTACGCGAACAAGAAGACGTATCCGAAGGTGTTGACCGAGCAGGTGAACACGGCGCTGGCGAAACTCGAAGCCGTCACGGGCAAGAAGTTCGGCGACCGTCAGGACCCCCTGTTGGTGTCGGTGCGCTCGGGCGCGCGGGAGTCGATGCCCGGGATGATGGACACGATTTTGAACCTCGGGCTCAACGACGAGACCGTGGAAGTGCTCGCCAAGAAATCGGGCAACGCCCGCTGGGCATGGGATTGCTATCGACGGTTCGTGCAGATGTACGGCGACGTCGTCATGGGCGTGCAGAAGGTGGGCAAGGACGACCACGAGCCGTTTGACGAGGTGATGGATCATCTCAAGGAAGAAGCCGGCGTCAAGGAAGACACCGAACTCAGCGCGAAAGAATTGCACATCCTCGTTGACCGCTTCAAGGAACTGATCCAGAAGCGCACGGGCAAGGAATTCCCGCAGGAGCCGGTCAAACAGCTCTGGGGCGCGGTGGGCGCGGTGTTTGGTTCGTGGATGAACGATCGGGCGATCGTGTATCGCCGCAAATACCATATCCCGCACGAGTGGGGCACGGCGGTCAGCGTCCAGACGATGGTGTTTGGCAATCTCGGCGACACCAGCGCGACAGGCGTGGCGTTCACGCGCGACCCCGCCTCGGGCGAGAAGGTGTTCTATGGCGAGTATTTGATCAACGCGCAGGGCGAAGACGTCGTCGCGGGAACGCGGACGCCGCAGCCGATTGCGAAGTTGAAACAGGAAATGCCCAAGGCGCACGCCGAACTCGTCACCGTCTGCAAGACGCTGGAGAGCCGGTTCAAGGACATGCAGGACTTCGAGTTCACCGTCGAAGACAACAAGCTGTACATGCTCCAGACCCGCAACGGCAAACGCACGGGTCTCGCGGCGGTGCGTATCGCCGTCGAGATGGTCGATGAAAAACTGATTGACTGGAAGGAAGCGGTGGGCCGCGTGCCGGCGGATTCATTGACGCAGGTGCTCGCGCCGATATTTGATCGCAAAGATCGAGATGCCGCCGTGAAGGGCGGGCGTCTGTTGTGCAAGGGTCTGCCAGCCGGTCCCGGCGCGGCTTCGGGCCGGGTGGTGTTCAACGCCGAAGACGCGGAGGCGCGCGCGCACAAGGGCGAACACGTGTTGCTCTGCCGCGTGGAAACCAGCCCCGAAGACCTGCGCGGGATGATTGCCGCGGACGGTATTCTCACGGCGCGAGGCGGCGTATCATCGCACGCGGCGTTGGTGGCGCGTCAAATGGGCAAGATCTGCGTGTGCGGCGCGGCGGAGATCGTGATTGATTATACGGCTCGCGTCATGCAGGTCGGAGGCCACACCATCAAGGAAGGCGACTTCATTTCCATCGACGGCACGCTCGGCGAGGTGTATGAGGGCGAACTCAAGACCGCGCCCAGCGAAGTCGCGCAGGTGTTGATCGCCAAGACGCTCGATCGGAAGCAGGCCCCGACGTTTCAGCGGTTCGAGAAGCTGATGAAATGGGCGGACAAGATTCGCCGGCTTGGCATCCGCACGAACGCCGACCAGCCCGACCAGGCGGCCAACGCGATTGCGTTTGGCGCGACGGGCATCGGGCTGTGCCGGACGGAGCATATGTTCTTCGAAGGCGACCGCATCTACGCGATGCGCGAGATGATTATCGCCGAGACGAAGGAAGCGCGCGAGGCGGCCCTGAAGAAGTTGCTGCCGTTGCAGCGTGATGACTTCGCCGGGATCTTCCGGGCGATGAAGGGTTACCCGGTGACCATCCGCACGCTCGATCCGCCGTTGCATGAGTTCCTGCCGCACGATGCGGAGACGCAACGCGAGACGGCGCACAAGCTGGGCATCAGCCCGGAGAAGGTCGCGGAACGCGTGGCGGCGTTGCATGAGGCGAACCCGATGCTCGGACATCGCGGATGCCGGCTAGGTATCACCTACCCCGAGATCACCGAGATGCAGACCCGGGCGATTATTGAGGCGGCGATCCAGGTGCGCAAGGAAGGCATTCCCGTGAAACCCGAGATCATGATCGTGCTCGTCGGCTTCCGGGGGGAATTGCAGAACCAGTTGGAGATTGTCAATGCCACCGCCAAGAAAGTCATGGAAGAGAAGAAGACGAGGATCGATTACATGGTCGGGACCATGATCGAGATCCCGCGCGGCGCACTCTGCGCCGATGAGATTGCGAAGGACGCCCAGTTCTTCAGCTTCGGCACCAACGATCTCACGCAGACCACGCTCGGCATGAGCCGGGACGATAGCGGGTCGTTCCTGCCGCATTATCAGGAACTGGAAATCGTCAAACGCAACCCGTTTGAAGCGATCGACCAGGCGGGCGTCGGCCAGCTCATGCAGATCGCCATCGAGAAGGGCCGCAAGACGCGTCCCGATATCAAGCTCGGCATCTGCGGGGAGCACGGCGGCGAGCCGTCGTCGGTGGAGTTCTGCCACCGCATCGGCCTCACGTATGTAAGCTGCAGTCCATTCCGCGTTCCCGTGGCGCGTCTTGCCGCGGCCCAGGCGGCGCTGAAGGAGGAAAAGGCCGGTAAGACCCGCGAGATCAGCTAAACGGCTGAAAAACAGCCAAAACAGCGCAGGGCCGGGGCGGTCACCCGGCCCTGTCTCTTTTGGCGCAGGTGTTGCTTTGAACCAAATGGCGGCGCGGTGCATCTAATAAGATAATTGGGTGACGCGATGGCAATCCGGTTTGAAAGTGCTTGCGTAACATGGAGTGACGGCATAGCGTGCCCGAAAGTCGACGAGATGGGTCGCCAAGCGTAGCGTGAGAAGAACATGGTGATTGATCACAACCGGGAAAGCGAGAACGGGATCAAGATCTATCTGCGCGAGATCGGGCAGATACCCCTGTTGACCCCGCAGGATGAGATTCGTCTCGCGGCGCGCATCAAGAGGGGCGACAAGGCGGCGCGCGCCCAGATGATCAAGGCGAACCTGCGCCTCGTGGTCAAGATCGCCCACGATTATTCCAATTTCGGGCTGCCGCTACTCGACCTCATCAGCGAAGGCAACATCGGCTTGATGAAAGCCGTGGAGCGCTTCGATCCCAAGAAGGGCGGAAAGCTCTCGACCTACGCCGCATGGTGGATCAAACAATCCATCAAGCGGGCGCTGGCCAATCAGGCCAAGACGATCCGTCTGCCCGTACATCTCGTCGACAAGATCAGCAAGATGAAGCGGGCGGGCCACAAACTCAGCGAACAACTCGGGCGCGAACCGACCGATCAGGAGCTGGCCGACGTGCTCGGCATCCCCCGGGCCAAGGTCGCGCAGCTCCGCACGATCAGCGTTCGCCCGGCCAGCCTCGATGCGCCCATTGGCGACGACGACGCGACCGAGTTCAGCGAGATCGTCGGTGACGAAGCTGCGCTGACTCCGTTTGAGTTATTGCGCGACAAGACGTTGCGGCAGGAAGTGCGCGATATTTTGGAAGAACTCGATCCGCGTGAGGCCGAGATTCTGACCTTGCGCTTCGGTCTGGACGACAGCAAGCCGAAGACGCTCGAGGAAGTCGGCCGGAAATTCAAGGTGACGAGAGAACGCGTTCGCCAGATTCAGAACATTGCGTTGACCAAGCTCCGTCACGTCATGGAAAAGCAGGATCGTCCGCAGGCGGTTTCACGGAACTAGCCCGCGCATCATCTTCCGGCTTCCCTTCCGCCGCCGAATCCGTTAGAAACACGCTCGCAATTCATTGGGGCCATCTACCATGTACGAGGAACTGAAAGCCGCTGTCCGTGACGTGCCGGATTTTCCAATCAAGGGAATCCTGTTCAAGGACATCACCCCGATTCTGCAGGACGGACGACTGTTTCGCGTTGCGGTCGATGCTCTTGCGGACCGCCACAAGGGCAAGAAGATCGACGCGGTGGTCGGCATCGATGCGCGCGGATTTATTTTCGCGGGCGCCGTGGCGTACAAGCTCGGCGTCGGATTCGTTCCCGTGCGCAAGAAGGGCAAGCTTCCCCACAAGACAGTCGTCACGAGCTATACGCTCGAATACGGCAGCGAGACCAGCGAAATGCATGTCGACGCCATCAAGAAAGGCGGCAACGTCATCATCGTGGATGACCTGCTCGCCACTGGCGGCACGGCGATGGCCGCGGCCACGCTGGTCAAACAACTCGGCGGCAATATCACCGAGATCGATTTCTTGATCGAACTCAGTTTTCTCAAAGGCCGCGACCGCCTCAAGGACTTTCCCGTCTTCGCCGCCATCGCGTATTGACATTGCTTCGTCGCCAAGGATGGTTAGCAGCAGGGAGACGCCGCTTATAACGAAGATACCGACTTCAGCCAGCGGATGTCTTCGGCGTGGAGTCTGCGAACCAACAACAGTGCGTGGCGGTGGAGCTTCAACTCCGTCTCGTCAATCAGGGCATCCACCGCGGCCACAATATGCTCTTGGGCAGATTGGGCCATGTCGAGGCTGTCGGCCAGCGATTCGTCAGAGAGTTTCAGCGAGAAGCGTGCACCCGTGATGTCCGTCGGGCCGCCGCCCAACCCGCGAACCACGTTCGCGAGGCTGACGCAGTTGACGCTACAACCCTTGCGCTCCCGCTTGATAACTTCGCGCTTGCCGGGGTCGTCACAGAGCGACTCGGCACGGCGCAGGGCGCGAACACAGGCCTATTCGTCGGCCAGCATCTCATTTAGTTTGGCAACAATCTCAGCCATGTTTCTGGCGATACAGGTTCAACCAATAAAACCCGCCGATCACAATCCCGTGCGTAATTTTGCCCTTCTCGATCAAGCGCGGCACCTCCACCAGCGGGACCAGCTTCACCCGGATGTCTTCGGCGTGGTCGAGGTTCGGCTTGGCGACTTTGCGGCAGTTCTTCGCGAGGATATAGTGCTGCCAATTGGTTTGAATCGCCGGGTTGGGATGCACCGTCCCCAGACGCACGACCTCATCTGTCTCGTAGCCGGTTTCCTCCAATAGTTCGCGGCGAGCGCTCTGTTCCGGTGTTTCGCCGTCCTCCATCAAGCCGCCGGGCGTCTCGAGGTGGACCGAGCGCGTGCCGTGACGCCATTGCTCGACCATGATGACCTGTTCGTCCGCCGTCAGCGGGATGACGTTGACCCAATTGGGCTGCTCGAGAACGAACATTTCGTGTGGCTGGCCGGTGCGCGGGTTCACACTCACGTCCCTCCGCACCGAGAAAATGCGGCAGTCAACCAGCTTCTCAGAAGATTGAATGCGCCAAGGTTTTGGACGGCTACGGGTCACTTCTTTGCCGCTTTTTCGGTGACCTTCCGCAGCTCGTCGCGCAATTGATCCGCGGGAACAAACCCAACGATCTCCGACAGCTTCTTCCCACCGGAGTCGAAGAAGACAATATGCGGAATCGTTCTTGTATTGAGCTGGATCGCCAGGTCCCGGTTTTCTTTGCTTCCTTCGATGTTCACTTTTACGGCGACAAAGTCCTTGGACAATGCCGCCTGGACGTCGGCGTTGCTAAAAGTGAGCCGGTCCAACATCTTGCAGGGGCCACACCAGTCAGCATACAAATCCACCATCAGGAGTTTCTTTTCTTTCCCCGCCCGCTCCAACGCGGACTTGTAATTCTGGGCCCAGTCAACCGCCGCATGCGCGCACACTCCCAAGGCCAGGAGACCCACGGAAATAGCTGTCAAAAACCGCTTCATGGACTTCTCTCCTAACTCGCGCTCAATGCCGCTTCCTTCGTTTCGGCCTTGACGGGAGGGTCAATCCATTTCCCGTGATCTTTGATCAACGCAATCAATTCGTCCACGGCCTGCTCTTCCGGAATGTGCTGTTTCACCTGCGTCTTGCCCACCCAAAGTGAAATTTTGCCCGGTGCCGTACCGACATACCCGAAGTCCGCATCGGCCATTTCTCCGGGCCCGTTGACGATGCAACCCATGACGGCAATCTTGACGCCTTTCAAATGCAAGGTGCGCGATTTGATGCGCGCGGTCACGGTTTGCAGATCGAACAGCGTGCGGCCGCAACTCGGGCAGGCTACGTAATCAGTCTTGAACGTGCGTGCGCCCGCCGCCTGCAAAATGTTGTAAGCCAGCTTGACCGATTTGAGCAAAGTGTCTTCTCCCGTGACTTCCACGGCGTCCCCGATGCCGTCGCAGATCAACGCTCCGATATGCGTGCTCGCCGTTATCAGCGCGTTTTGCTGCGTATGGTGGCCACGTTGCGAACTGACCTGATCACGGATTAGAATTGGTAAATTCAACCCGCGTTGATCGAGAGTTGCCACCAAAATGCGGTACGCAGCGATCACGTCGAGTCCCTCCGCGTGACCAACAGCGAGAATGACCTGGCTCTTCGGGAAAAGATTCAATGTGCCCGCCAGTGTGGCGCAATGGTTGGCAAATTGTTCCGGCGAATCGGCGGTCACATCAAATTGCACCGTCAGCCCGGCGGCGTCCGTCAGCAACGCCGTCACATCTTCCTTGCCGTCGTACGGAACATTGATTTTCTCCGCGACGTCCGTCACGGGCAACGTGACCTCCGCGCTATCCAGTTTCACCGCAATAGGCGTGTGAATGTGCCGTTTTCGCAACTCCGGCTTCAGGGCGGCAATCTTGCCGATATCGGCCATTGTTTTGACGTGAAATTGCAGAATCTCGGCGAACGTGTCCGGTTCGGCTGTCGTAATTCTTTGGATGTCCCCGATACGCGCGGTCAGCGGCATGGGCAGTTCGACACGCTGCGGATGGTCCTTGCCCAGCCGCAAGCGCAATTCGCCGATAAAATACTCGGGCGTGGGACGGCGCGTATACACAAACGGATCGCGCTTCTCGACGACATGGATGCACGGACGCGCGGGTAACCCGCCCTTCCGTTGCAAATCCCAAAGCGCATTGTACTTCTTGACCAGTTCCTGACAAACGGGAATTTCGCGGACGCTATCTTCCGTGAGCGATACACGCACGGTGTCGCCGATGCCATCTTCCAGGAGCGCGCCGATACCGATGGCGGATTTGATCCGACCGTCTTCCCCTTCCCCGGCTTCGGTGACGCCCAGATGAAGCGGGTAATTCCAATCCGGACCTTCCTGGTCCATCCGCGCCACCAGCAGACGGTACGCCTCGATCATCACCTTGGGGTTGCTGGCTTTCATCGAGAGGACGATCTCGTGGTAATTGTGCTTGCGGCAGACGCGGACGAATTCCAGCGCGCTCTCGACCATGCCCAACGGCGTGTCGCCGTAGCGGTTCATGATACGATCGGACAACGAGCCATGGTTGGTGCCGATGCGCATCGCGCGGCCAAGTTCCTTGCACTTGAGGACGAGCGGCGTGAACGCTTTCTCCAGTCGTTCCAGTTCTTCCGCATACTGATCGTCCGTATACTCGCGCGCGGCGAATTTCTTGCGGTCGGCATAGTTGCCCGGGTTGATGCGAACTTTTTCGCACCAGAGCGCTGCTTCCATGGCTGCGGCAGGAACGAAATGGATGTCAGCCACGATGGGCGTGTTGTGCCCGCGCTTTCGTAATTCGCTGACGATGTTCTTGAGGTTTCTTGCGTCGTTAATGCTCGGCGCGGTAATGCGCAGGATCTCGCACCCGGCCTCAATAATCGGAAGGGCCTCGTTCACGCAGGCCTCCGTCTTCATCGTGTCGGAAATCAGCATCGTCTGGACGCGGATCGGGTTGTCCCCGCCGATGCCAACGCCACCGACCTTCACTTCGCGCGTGATGCGCCGTTGCCAGGAGAATGGGTTGCCACAGTAGTTCATGGGTGTGTGGCTGGCTCCGCGGCCGGTGCAGGTTCTTCCGTGCCCGGTTTCGGTGCCATCCGTGACCGACCGAACGTCAACCGCTGGATGTCAAAAAAAGTAACGTACAACATGAACGTGATCAGCAGGACCGCAAACGTCATGGAGGCCGCGTGCACGAGCCGCGCGCTCAATGGTTTGCGGCGCACGGCCTCGATTGCGGCAAAGAGGACGTGCCCGCCGTCCAGCACCGGCATGGGCAGCAAGTTGATGACGGCGAGATTGATATTGAGCAGTACCGCGATATGCAACCCCTGGCGCAGGCCGCCGCTCACAATGGCGTACCACCAAATTGCCAAAATGCCCACCGGCCCGCTCATGCTGCGGGCGGTGACTCCGGTTTCCTTGGAATGCGCCAGCCCTCTGACCATGCGCCCCATCGAGACAAGGATGTCCGTAAATTGATCGGTTGGCGTTGGGCCGGGACGGACAATCTCCATGTGATCGCCCAACTGGACGCCAATGCGTCCGACCTTCTCTTCGGCACTTAGCTCGGGAATCATCGTCAGCGACAGCGTCTCACGACCGCGGCGCAGCTTGATTTCCGTGGATTGCTCGGCCCGCTTGCCGATCAACTCTCGCAACTGATCCGAACTGTAAATGGGAATGCCTTCGATCGACACGAACTGATCGCCCATACGCAGCCCGGCGCGCTCCGCGGGTGAATCGCCCAGCACTCTCTGGGCAAACGGGTGCCCGCGCGGCCAGAGGTGTTCCAACATCTTGACGCCAAATTGCTCGTTCAACTTCGTTTCGAGTAGGAATTCCTTTTGCTGCCCGTCGCGCTCGACCACCATACGCACCGTCGGCTCGCGGCTGAACGCCACAACTTCCATGAAATCGCTCCACGTCTTCACCTTCTGGTCGTTCACTTGCACGATGCGGTCGCCGGGGCGCACACCTGCCAGTTCCTCCGGGCTGCCCGAATCGACCCAGCCGACAATGGCGAGATTGGTCGGCATCCCGACGTACCACAAAACCACCGCCAGCACCATGGCCAGAGCGATGTTCATGAGCGGGCCGGCGATCGCGACACGGAACTTGGAACGCGGTGAAACGGGTGACAGATCTTCGGCTCTTGACTTGGTTTCCCCTTCGATGGTTTCCATCGGCGACATTTGCGGCAGCGCCACGTAACCCCCGAACGGAAACCACGAAACCCGATAGTCGATCCCGTCTTTCGTGTAGCTCCAAATCTTCGGGCCAAATCCGACCGAAAACCGCTCGATTTTCATTCCGCAGCGCTTCGCAACCAGGAAATGCCCCAACTCGTGGATAAAAATCGTCAGGCCGAAAAAGAAAAGCACGAGAAGCGCGGGATACACCGCGTTCGTGATAAACACCACGACTGTATCAAGGGACATTGTCTGCTTCCTTCCTGGCCCAAAGGTCCGCCTTCAGTATAACATCCAATGTCGGTGATGCAACCCAGGAGGCCCCTGCCGGCCCGCCTTTGTGATGCGCCCGCATGACCTCTTCCACGGTCTCGAAAATCTGCAGAAAGCCGATCTTCCCGTCCACAAACCGCGCCACCGCCACCTCATTCGCCGCGTTGAACACCGCAGGCATCGTTCCGCCCGCGCGACCCGCTTCATGCGCCAGCCGCAACGACGGAAACTTCTCGCGGTCGGGATTTTCGAAGGTCAGCGACCCAATCTTGGCAAGGTCCATCGGCGGCATTGAGTTCGGTGACCGACGCGGCCATGTCAATGCGTACTGAATCGGGTAGCGCATATCCGGCACGCTCAACTGCGCCAGAATCGATCCGTCCGTGAATTCGACCATGGAGTGCACCACGCTTTGAGGATGAATCACCACGTCCACGCGGTCGACTTCGACGTCAAACAGCCACCGTGCCTCGATCATCTCGAGTCCCTTGTTGAACAACGTGGCGGAGTCGATGGTGATCTTCCGTCCCATGTTCCAACTCGGATGCTTGAGCGCCTGCGCAACCGTGATCCCGGCAAATTTCTCGCGCGGCGTCTGCCGAAAGGGTCCACCGGATGCCGTGAGAATCAGCCGTTTCACGTCGTTCGGGTCGCGGCCTTCGAGACACTGAAAAATGGCGCTGTGCTCGCTGTCCACGGGCAATACTTTGACCCCGTGCTTGCGGGCCTCGCTCATGACGAGTTCACCAGCCATCACCAGGATTTCCTTCGACGCAACTGCCAAATCCTTCCCCGCCCGAATCGCCGCCAGTGCCGGCTCCAAGCCCGCCGTGCCAACAATTGCCACCAGCACGATGTCGGCTTCGGGCATCGTCGCCAATTCGATAAGCCCGCGTTCGCCGGTGTGCACCGGGATTCTTCCACCCACGCGCCGCTTCAAGTCTTCCGCCTTCTCGCGGTTCGTCATCCCGACAGCCAGCGGCTTGAACTGGCGGATCGCCTGCTCCATGCCGTCGACATTCTCTCGCGATGCCATGCCGACAATACGGATCTGATCCGGCAAATCCGCCGCCACTTTCTGCGTGCTCACGCCAATGGATCCGGTGCACCCGAGCAGGACGATGTTCTTTGGTTTCATCACCGGAGCACCAGTCTCATGTACACATACAACAATGGCGCCGTGAAGAGCAGACTGTCGATCATATCGAGGCAACCGCCGTGCCCCGGAAGGATCGTGCTGGAATCCTTGACACCCGCCTCGCGCTTGACGAGCGATTCTGCCAGGTCGCCGATCACGGCAGCGCCACCGAGTAACAGCCCCAGCACAACCATATGAAGAGGGTTCAATCCATCCCGGGACAACTCGGGCAGGATCCGGTAGCACAACCATGAGCCGCCGATGGCAAACACCATCCCACCGATGGTCCCTTCCCACGTTTTCTTCGGGCTGATGCGCGGGATCATCTTGTGGCGACCGAGGCTCGAACCGATGAGGTAGGCTCCGATGTCGGTGAATTTTGTGACCACGACCAAAAACATGACCCAGTACCGACCGTTGGCCGTCACGAAATTGACGCGCGTGACGAAGTTCGCCAGCCACGCCACGTAGATCAGCCCGAACAGCGTCACCGCCATCGTCTCAATGCCGTGAGCGTTCAGCTTTTGGGGGAACTGGCGGATAAACACGCCCAAGGCAAACACCAAGAGAATACAAATATCGAAATCGTAAGACAACGCCGCGAAATCGGCGGTCGACCGAAATAGTCTCATGCCAAACACAAACCAACTCCCCGAAACCAGCGCGACCGTGCCGATCACGCCCCAGACCTTGTACGAGGGCAGCCCTTTGGCTTCGCAAATCTTGTAGAACTCCCACACCGCGCGGGCGATGACCACATTCATAAAAATGTACATCGCGGTCGGCGGGAGCCAGAAGACCACCGCCAGCATGATAGCCCACAGCGCCAGGGAACTGATCAGCCGCCAGCGAAAGCCACTGCGTGAAGGCGGCAATGTCGTGGCGGCTGCGTTGCTGGCAACATTAGCCGGTTGATTACCCGAGGCGGGCGCGACGACACCGGAATTGCCGGAGGCGACGCTCACGCGGCCTCGTTCGGGCTGACCCGGCCGAAACGGCGGTCCCTGCCCCCGTAGTCCGCCAACGCCTTCAGGTACTCGGACCGACGGAAATCGGGCCAGAGCGTCTCGGTGACGTAAATCTCCGCGTACGAAATCTGCCACAACAGGAAATTGCTCACGCGCATCTCGCCGCTGGTCCGAATCAGCAAATCCGGGTCGGGAATCGCGCGGGTGTACAGGTGCTGCGAGATCACCCTTTCATCGACGTCCGACACGTCGAGTCTCCCACCCTTCACCTCTCGGCAGATCGACCGCACCGCATCGACGATCTCCGCGCGCGCGCCGTAGCTCAGCGCAAGCACGAGCGTCAGCCCGGTGTTTTTCTTCAACGCGTCGATGGATTTCTCCAACTGGCGTTGCGCGCGCGCCGGCAGTTCATGCAAACGCCCGATGGCGGTGAGCCGCACGTTGTTCTTGTTCAGCTCGGCGACCTCTTGCTTCAGGAAGAAATCCAACAACCGCATCAAACCAGAAACCTCGGCCCTGGGACGATTCCAGTTCTCGGTCGAGAATGCGTACAGTGTCAGGCAACCAACACCCAATTCACCCGAGACGCGGACGATCTCGCGGACGCTTTCCGCGCCCCGACGATGCCCCTCGATATGGGGCAGCCCGCGCTTGCGCGCCCAACGTCCATTGCCATCCATGATGATAGCGACGTGGTGGGGGATGTTTTTGAGATGTGGAGTCACTTGCTCTTGCCGTTATGCCAAGTGTTTCGATGTCGATGTTAAACAAATTGGGCCGTCATCGTCATATACGTCACAAGAATATCGTCTCCTCGCGGCGGGCGCGGACGGACACGAGGCTGATTTTTGCACCGCTGAGCTGGGCCAGCTTCTGGAGGTAAACACGGGCACGCTTTGACAACTGGTCGAAGTCCTGTGCTTGTTTCGTGGACATTTGCCAGCCGTCGAATTCCTGATACACGGGCGAGCACCGCTCCAGCACGTCGATGACCTTGCCCTTGCCCTCATCGCCCCACTGGGCACCCACTAAAACCGTCGTTGCCATAACCACGTCAACATAGCCGAACCGCAAACCCGCTGGCAAGACGCAAGCGGCCAATGCAGGACGAAGCCCCACTCCTCAAAGACGGCCGGGCGCTGGCAACAGGGGCAGAAGGCCGACGTACTCACGTCGGAATTGCTCGGGCGCGCGTTCAACGCAGCCGTGAAGTTGTACAGCGAGAGCCACCGCTACACGATATCGGTCACGGCGAAATCGCGCGCCGTGATGTGAGTGGTTACTGCAGGGTCAAATTCACCCGGTTCGAGCCCTGAAATGATGCATCGACGGTCTTGGAAGCGACCACCGTGAGACGCCCGGGTTCAACCTTTCCGCTTTGTAACAAGTAGCTCTGCACGGCGGCCGCGCGGTCGTCCATAAGCTTCTTGAAATCGTTGGGGGTTACCTCCGTAACTTCGACAAGCTTCTTTTCCATGTCTGCCACGCTCACCACACCCCCGGTGGCTTCGCCCTTGGCCTGCTCCGCACCCTTGACCGGGCGCAACGGCTCGAAATTGGTTTTTGTCTGAAGGTGCGCAAGGACCGTCGCGGCGCGCGCACCGGAGGCCCTGCTCGAAACCAGTCCCATCGCTTCCGCATACGCCAGTTTCACCAGCCGCTGTCGGTCCTCCGGGGTCAACCGCACAGAATCCACCGATGTCACCTTTTGCCCGGCCGCCTGCAACTCCTTCACGCGCATTTCGCCAAGCTTGTGCTCCAGCCTGAGTTTCGCCAATGCCTCGCGGTCCTTGACAGGATCAACCGAGCCCGCGATGCCGAGCTTCAGTGCCGGTCGCTCATAGAGCGCGGTCGCCAGCGTATCGAGCTTGCTCAACTCGCCTTCCGCGAAATCCACCCGGCCCGTTTCAAACGTGATATGGTCGAGGTCCTCGCCCCCGCCGAAGAGCGATCCGAGCATGGCAAATGGTTTCGTGATGGCCTTGGTGATGATATTCATGAACACCTGCATGATGACAGGGCCGAGCTTGAATTTCGGATCATCGAGGCGGCCATTCACGGGCACGTTGAGCGCGATCACCCCGTGTCGGTCCTGCAACAAGGCGATGCCGAGTTTCACCGGCAGTTTGATCGCATTGGGACTGTTGCTGGCCTCGCCCAGCCGCAACTGATCGACCCGCAGCTTGTTTTCGGCCTTCAACGCGCGCTGGGTGACGTAATAGCGCAAATCGAGCGACAGCAAGCCGTTTTCGAGCGGAAACCCGACGTACTTCGAGGCGTACGACGAGGCGGGCATGAGCGCGTCGTTCTGTAATAGAATTGCCACATCGACAAACAAGTCCGACGCCAACGGGTTGATCTTGCCTTTAATCGAGAACGGCGCGTACTTGTTCACCTTGCCCGCAAAGTCCACCACGGCAACCGTATTCATGTCGGAAGTCAGGCCCTTCACGCTCCCGTTGAATTCTTCGACCGCTGATTCGACGTGGGGTTCGACCGATTCATCCCTGAAATGGAACGACGCATTCTCGAGCGCAACCTCATCAATCTTGATCTGGAAGGCGTTGGTCTGCGTCGCCGCCGGTTTCGACTCCGCCGGGGGGGTGGATGCTACCTGGGTAACAGTTTGAGTCGCGGGAGTGCCGGGCAACAGCGTCACACCCGTTGTGAGATCCGTCAACCGAATCTCCGCGACATCCAGTCGTTTGGTTGCAGTGTCCAGCGAGATGCCCGTGATCGCGAGATGCAATTTGTCCAAGCGGGCTTGGGCAGGTTTGGGCTGCGCCGTTGACACCTGGACGTCGGCCAGGTCCACGGTCATATTGGAAACTGCGGCGCTGGCTTCTTCACCCGTCACGGCCACCTGGTAATCCATTTGCAAATCCACACGACCTCGGTCAATCCGGATGGGCACAACATCCTCGGCATAGGCGGCGTATTTGTCGAGGTGCAGCCCCGTCAACTTGAATGTGCCCGCCGAATGCAGGGGCGCGATTGACACGTCTCCCGACCAGGCAAACGTCTCCCCATCCTTTGTACTGACCACGACGGAGTACGGGCTGCCGATCTTCGGACGGGTGGTAAAATCGGTCAGGGTCACGTTGATCGGCCCAAAGCGCCGCTGAAACGGCTTCTTGCGGTCAAGGTCGGTGAACGAGAACTGGCCATCTTCGACCTTGAGTGCCTCAACAATCACCAGCGGCAATTGTTGTGTGACGGACGGCTGGGCGGCAAGTTTGGCCTCCGACGGCGCCGCGTTCGTGATCGTCAGCAGGTTCGAAAAGTTGAAGGTCCCGTCGGCCAATCGAATGATGTTGGCGGAAGGTTTCTTGACACGGATCTCGCTGAAGACAAATCCGCGTTTGAGGAGCGAGATGGCCTCGAAATTGATGTACAGCTCGTCCAGCGAGACAAATTCGTCACCGTTGGTTTCTGTCAATGAAAACCCGCGAAGTGTGAACGAAAGTGTGTACGGATTCAGCTTCACTTCCCGAACGGCGACATTGCGATGCGTCAACGCGGGCAACCGCTTGAGCATCTGTGATTTGATGATCGCCGGGAGAACGAAAAAGGCGAGAATGTTACACAGCACGAAGGCGATGCCAATGCCCATCGCCCATTTCCTCATCTTGCGATGCGGTCGCTTTGTCATGAACCTCAATGCCACCGTAGCGGATACGGGCAGTTAAGTCAGCCGTAAAAAGTGGCAAAGGAATTGCCAAAACCCAAGGGTGCATCACGAAGAAATGACACCAATGATACCGATTCGCCTGCTTTGTCAGGCAGTCTTGTCCGCGCTGGTCTTGCTTCTCTGCTCCTGCTCGAGGTTTGTCGCCGACCCGGCGGATATCAATCGCGACGCCGTGTCGCGTTGCGTCCAGAACATCGGCGCGTGGAAAAAGGACCTCGCGAAGCTCGACATGCTAGAGGGAAAGCTTGATCTAATCTCCGATCAGATCCGACGCGATTACTCAAAGGCCACTCCGGATGAGAAGACAAAATTCCGCGCGCGGCTTGGTGATGTTCTCACACAGACTGATCAAACCACCGCCGAAGCCGATGCGCTATTCCGCGAGATTGTGCGAGAACTGGAGTACGTCTCCCGCGACAAGCGAGCGCGTGCCCGGCTCGCCGTGGTAACGACCCCGTTGCGAGACGCTGACAGCATCCGCACCCCCGAGATCCAATACGCGATGGATGTTGTATCATCCCAGTTGCAGGTCCTGCTGCGGGTGGATTAGGCGTGGTTGTTTCTGACCTGCACCCGTTGACTGGACAGAATCTTGGGTGAGTCTTGGCATTATTTTACTCCTGTCGGTCGTTGTTGTTCAATCCTTCTTGGCCTCCTGCCCCCGAGGGGGCAGCCGCCGCCCTCG